>OBXO01000228.1_pt1 | contig 57059 bp, 66 predicted proteins | sample 1501431 | NCBI WGS metagenome assembly OBXO01 (sample SAMEA2580163, study PRJEB22360) | human gut metagenome | biome: human gut; feature: human-associated habitat; material: faeces | place: Denmark | collected 2008/2010
ATTTTGTTGACAATTAAAAAAATAGCATAGTTGAGTAATGAATATAAATGTTGTACTGGAATATACTTTGTTCGATAATTTCCAAAATTTAACTCGACGTATGGATACATCAGATACCCCCTTCACCAGACTAAAGTATTTACGTAGAAATGTAAACCCACCGGGGGTATACCTCTGCCGTCATACCCCCTAAATCACCCTACACAACGCACTACAATGCCCATATTCAACCGTTCCTTTAACACTTGCGCAACTCTCAAACCACATACGAAACACGGCTTATTTTGGCGTTAAATGCGTCATATGAGCATACTATAAAGGCTGGCGACACGCTTCCAGCCTTTTATATTACAATCACTTATCATGGTTCCCAATAGTATCCACTCCCATCATTACAGTACAAGTATAGTCCATCACCAACCACTGTAAATTCTGCCACAGTACGCATATCCACATAATTATCCTTCCATTTTTCAGCCATAGTATCTCCAGTGTGTGCCGTGCCAACAAGGTAAGCACATGTCAGCATGATTCCCATAATTATAATTGCTCCAATTGATTTCAACGTTCTTTTCATAGTACCATATCCTTCCTTTTCATTCCAGGGTGTAGCCGCCAGATTTACACGGTTACACCCTATTTTTTTACGCTTTACGCTTCAAGCATTTCACGCTGTTTTGTCTTTACGTCAGCACTACCATAATAATTGCATATAGTATCAAAACTCAGTTTCTTATTGCTTTTCTTCCTAAAAGTATCGCTATGCCAATACCACATCTTTTTCTCATGCGCCCATTGAAAGCCTAATTCCTTAAATGTAGCCTTAAGTGGTTTTGTATCTCCACTTATCCATATCCAATTGCCTACAATCGTTATATTCACGCCTACAAGCTGTATAACCTTATTGAGCATATCCCTCAATGCTTCATCCTCTGCAAAGTCCCATTTCATATTGTCATAGGTTTGCCGTGTGGTGTCCTCTGCTGTCTGGTTATGCTTGTCTTTCAAAACCTTGAACAATTTTTCATATTCGTTGTTGATATCCTTTGTCGCTTCTTCTGAGCCGCCTACATTATCAGGGTGATATTTCTTTAATAAGTTCTTGTACTGCTTTCTTAATTCCTCCAATGTTTTAGGGTTATTAAAATATGTTGTCATGGCCTGCCCTCCCTTATTTGATTGAATCTAAATGTTGTTGTAGTAATGCGGTGAGTAGCGTTATCTCCATTTCACCCCATCCTGTTCTTGTCAGTGAGTCCCTTAAGCATTCAACGTCCATATGTTGGGTATCTTTGGTTATGTCTTTGATTTTCTCAAAGGTTCCGTTTCCACCGTATACATTAAGAAGTTCCTTTTTGTTTTTAGCAGCGGTTACGGTTTTAAATACGTTCGTTCCATCGTCAATGATACATTCATAAAGTTTCATGTTGTTGCCTCCATTTCTATACTTTGTAATTGAATTGTTAAGATTATTATAACATGGGTACATGCAAAAGTAAAGCATGGGTACATGCACAAAATGAACAAAAACATGGGGACATGTTTGGCTATAATGCCGATTGCAAAACATGTACCCATGCACTATAATATAGCCATAAGGTTGATACAGACAAACAAAAAGCAAACACAATAAATCAACCATAGAACATTGAAAACTACATATAAAGGAGAGATGCAGGATGTGTAAAAACATGGATGAATTATTTGCAGTTACTAATCAGGTCTACGAACTAGAGCAAAAGAAAGCAAAAAAGAAAAAGGAGGTTGACGAGTTAGAGTCTCAGATAAAAGCCCTCAAGGACGAGGTGGCGGTTTATATGAAGAAGCGCCAGAAAAACGAACTGGAGGTTGAATACTATAAGGTTCTTTATACACCTTTTGAAAGACCTCAGTTTGACAGCAAAGCTTTCATTGCTAACGAAAAGAAGGGCAAGGAACTTTATGATAAGTACTCAAAACTCATTCCAATGAAAAAAGTAGTAGTCAAACTAGCAACGGGATAACAGGGAGGTGGAGCAATCCACTTCCCAAGGCTCAGAAGCAATTATATTAATGGAAGGAAGGGCAATCACATGATGAAAAGAACAATTGAAGCTATCGGTACTTTTGATTTAAACAAGGTAGACATGAGTTTAGCGGGACAGATAGAAATATTCCTGCCAGTTGACGAGATAGGAAACCAAGCAAGCAAAATAGTGGATGACTGTCTGGCTCAGTATGGAGAAAAATATCCGGGCATTGATTTAGAGGATGATGTTTATTATGATTTTAACCTTCTCTATACATTAGGAGAAAATGAGGGGGAATGGCAGGAATATATGATAGATGTGTACATATGGCAGCAGTCAGATGAATTCATGGGTAAAACAACAATGTGCTATGAAAATATACCTTTATCCCTAAGTGAAGCAGATGGGAACAAGGTAAAGCAGCTTATAGTTGATAGAATGGCAAACATGTTGTTCGGATCTTCTGATAATAAGATAGCAGTTGCATGACCTGGTGGGGAAGCGTTACAGCTTCCCCCAACTATAAAAGAAAAAGAGGTAAGAAGATGAACAAAAAAGCAAGTATGTTATTGAGGGTTGAACAAACAAAGGAAGGAAAGATAAAGCTTTCAAAAGTCGTTGAGTATGCAAGTGGTGCACGTGTAATGGTTCCCATCATTCGTGATGGGAGTATCAAATGGTTTGACGATAGTAAGCTTATCAAGACGGAATCTCATAAAAAAGGGGAGGAATAATTATGTTAGCAATAGCACAAAAGGGATATAATTTACCGATTATGGAAAGTGATATCAAGGTTAATGGAAATGTAGACGTTTTTCCGGATGAATTTTGTGGTGTGAGTTTTGACATAAATATTATGGACTTATCTGACAAGTTGTGGAAAGAACTTGACTTTGCTATTGTCAATGAAAAAATTGAGTATCTGAAGCGGTATGAGGGTTTGCGCCAGCATGAAAAGTGGTGCAGGTTGGATCACAAAGGAATCAAATTTGACTATATAAGTTTAAATGTTGAGGTCAAAGAAAATAAGCCAGTGCAATATTTTATACGTGCGGGATTCCATGATGCAGTGGACAGCTTTATGGAGACAGATATAGAAATTCCTATAGACTTGCACAAATATAACAGCTTAGTGAAAAACATGGTTCATAGATACATAGATGATGTTTTCTTTAAGAATTGTTAATCATGGGGAAGTGATTGGGGAAGGTTCGATTCCTTCCCTGGTCATTGCTGAAAAATCATAGGAGGGACGCATATGGCAAAACCACGGATGGAAAGCAGGAGAGCTGTTAAAAGAGAGCTGGCAGTACTTGCAAAAGATTTTGAACTATTAAAGGCTCCAGGTGTAAAGGAACTGATTGAGACAGCAACAGACTATCACAAAGCGCATAACAGGCTTATGACTATTTATAATCAAGAATATCTGAGTTAGGAGGCAGAGGTTCATGCTGGTAAAGATTGATGATATCAAAACTATAAAGGGAAAGCGGCTGGCTGATAAATACAAGCTAGAGGAACGAAGGATATACTTTGAATCCACAGGACATTTCCCACGGCCTGTACTGCTGGACAGTAATAATTACATTCTTAACGGATATACGAGTTATGCAGTAGCAAAAGAAAAGGGATTTACTGAAATTGAGTGTACCTATGACTTGTCAGTTTATGGCTATAACAGGAATAAAAGGACCCGGACAGAATTTAACAGTTCCTATAGCTGGGAGCTGAAAAAGATGGTCTACGCCAAAAGTGGCGGTATCTGCGCAATATGTGGACAGCCTTTATCAATCAACAACTTTAACATTGACCATTGGAAACCAATCAACCAGGGCGGAACCAATGAACTTGATAATCTGCGGGCCACACATAAATCATGTAACCGTTTGAAAAATGATTTTATGGCAGAGGAATTCTTTAGCAGTATGACAACAATATTAGCTTACCAGTCCGGACAGAACGAGGAGATAGCAAGAATGGTGATACATACAGGAATCAAGCTTGTTATTTCAATGACAGCACGGAAAATAAGATCATTTGTATTCTGATGAACGAAGCAGAGGGGCGTTATTACAGCGCCCCATACAGAAGGGGAAAGATATGTTAGAGATTAATAGTAAAAAGGATGCGGGGGAATTGGTTGCCTATCTGCTGTATTTGGCGCAGGGACAGGTTGACTATTGTTATTATACGGATATAAACGAGATTGCTTACCTGTTAGGAGCTGCAAAGTCAATTGCACAGATATATGAGTTGAGGGAGTATACAGAGATAAGCAACAGAGCGGACTGTATTAAGGACGATGTAAGAGAACTCACGGAAAGAAGCATGACTCTGCTTAATAGAGTCTGAGAGCGGGAGGGGTAGAGAAATGAAGGTGTACGAAGATAATAGCAAGATAGAATTGGTAGCAGAGATACCAGAGAAAGAGTTTTTAACACTCTTAGAGTGGGAACATGCAGAGTATAGCAAGGATACATCATTATTGTCTGTTCCAATTAGACCAGACGGGAGCAATGAGGTGTTGGATATACTGGTGTCCGCCTCTATTAGTTTTGGTACGGAGTTTAGTGATGTCTGCCGCGATTTAATTGAGATTTGTATAAATACAGCTAATGCTGAGTGTTTTTTATACGTGAATGATGGTGTTGAAGATGATGTGTGGGGATGTGTTGAACTGAGCAATGAGGAGTTTTTTACAATTATCAATCAAGCTTATGGTTTGATGGAGGGAGAGAATCGAACATGAGTATATCGTATCGTGACAGGGATTTTAATATTGAATTGGACCAACTGGAATTCCTTTACAATGATGAATCAGTAAAGAGGGCCTGTAAATATGTTGATATGCAGAGGAAAGCAATAGACTGGACATTTGACGGGTTGATGGATGTTACAAGGTCAGCCAGTAGAATGGTCGAGGTGGATGACCATAAAATAAAGCGTGTTGTCAATGCGGTGTTTTTCTATACAGTTGACGAGTTTCTTAAAATGAAACATTTGGCAGAGGGTAGCAGGTTTCATGATTACCTTATGTGTGATGCATTGTCTTACTATTTATATATGCATAGCACAGAGGTAAAGTACAAAAGGTATCAGGTGACTTCGATAGACATAACAGAGAGGATAAGAGCAGATAGGTTACGGGCTTGTGCGTGTGGACATAAGAAACCGATAGTTGTTATTGGTTCAATACTAGAGAGTACTTGTATTAGGATTACATGTCCATGTTGTGGAGCAAAGGTCATAGAGGTACTGGAAAGTGGACAGCTAATAAAAACCGGAAAAGGGATGTATGCAACAGAATGTACTTTCAGCAGCCTGGAAACGGCAATTAAGAACTGTATCCAAAGCTGGGATATCCAGTGTGGAAAGACAACAGAGTACAAAGCCCTGGAACTGCTAATAAGTGAATTCTTCGGACGGATGGATGTTTCACCGAAGGTCAGAGAATATAGCCAGTTGTTGCGTGAATACGTTCGGAGTAATAAGCTTGATAGAGGGATGGGTAGGGGTTATGAGGGGAAATTGGCAGACAAGCTCTATCAGGACACAATAGCTATGGATATAGTTAATGATTATCTATGGGAAAACAGTTCTAATAAAGAAGGTGACGGGATTCAACCTTTGGCAACCTGGGACTTTGGTACCTTCAGTTTGATGGCAGTAAGGGGAGCATGATTTAGAGGGTGGCAAGTATTAGAAATGGTGCTTGCCACTTGATACTGGAAAATTATTGGTGGATGGGTTATACTATAGTTAGATGGACTATAGAGGAAGAGAGGGATTAATGGTGGCTGTTAGTAAAAAAAAGTTAGATATAAATAATAAATATTTGGGGAGGCTTGCTGATATAAAGATTCGTGTTCCGTCTGATGAAGAAAATGGGATTCCGGATTATAGAAAAGTAATAAAGGACTATGCTGCTCAAAAGGGATTGAGTGTAAATCAGTTGGTAATAGAATTAATAAATGAGTCAATGAAAAAAGATGGGTTAGATTGCGAGATTCCGAACGGAATTAAACCTGCTACAAAAAGGGAATAAACAGAATAGGGAGGTGAACTTATGCCATTACCAAAACAGCAAACCTATACGATAGAAGATATATACGCTCTACCAGATGGAGAACGTGCGGAACTGATTGACGGCCAGATTTATTATATGGCACCACCAACAAGGACCCATCAGCGGATTGTGACAGAGCTAACGACAATAATTAATGAGTATATTAAAATGAATGATGGAGAATGTGAAGTGAATGTTTCTCCATTTGCTGTATTTTTGGATTCGTTAAAAGATGAAGATAAGAATTATGTAGAACCAGATATTTCTGTTATATGTGATAAGGATAAGCTGGATGATAAAGGCTGTCACGGATCGCCTGATTGGGTGATAGAGGTGGTATCCCCATCAAGCAGAAAATTAGATTATGGACGTAAACAGGCATTGTATCTCGAAAACAGTGTTAGGGAATACTGGGTAGTTGATTCCATACGCCAGACAGTGACAGTCTACAATTTATTGGATGATTGGATTCCTTCAATCTATGGATTTTCAGATAAAGTGAAAGCTGGTATCTATGAGGATTTGGAAATTGATTTTACAGATATGAAAAGGTTGGTTGACGAAAAATAATGTAAGTATGAGAACATCCAAATAGTGGGTGTTCTTTTTTGAATCAAATAGTATTAAAATTAACCTATTTACAAAAAGTATTAAAAATGGTTGCCATCACCATATTATTATCTTATAATTATAGTAACAGTAATAACGGTCGTCAAAAGTAATACTAAAAGGGGTGATTACATGGATAAAGAGTATGGATACTGTAGAATATCAACAGGGAAACAGAACATAGAAAGACAGGTTAGGAATATACTGGCTGCTTATCCCTCTGCCATCATTGTGAAAGAGATATTTACAGGAACAAAATTTCAGGGTAGAAAAGAGCTGGATAAGATACTCTCGAAAATTCAAACAAGAGATACGATTATATTTGATTCAGTTTCCAGGATGTCTAGGAATGCAGAGGAAGGTTTTTCTCTATATGAGGAATTATTTACCAAGGGAGTTAACCTTGTGTTTCTGAAAGAGCCGCATATTAATACGGACACATATCGTAAGGCGATAGAAAGTAAGTTGCAGATTGCCTTTGATAGTGGTGATATTGCTACGGATGAGCTTATGCGGAGTATTATTGAAGCCCTGAATAAATATATTATGCGATTAGCCAAGAAACAGATACAGCTTGCTTTCGACCAGGCTGAGAAGGAAGTATCCGATTTACGTCAGAGGACTAGAGAAGGAATTGAAACAGCTAGGTTAAACGGTAAGCAGATAGGGCAGAGGGGCGGTACAACGTTTGTTACAAAGAAATCCATAGAGGCCAAAGAGAAAATCAAAAAGTATAATAAGACATTTGGTGGCAGCCTTAACAATGAGGAAACATGGAAGCTGGTGGGCATATCCAAAATGACATTTTATAAGTATAAGAATGAATTATTGCATGAGAGTGAATGAGCGTATATGGACCACTACATTAATATAGAAGGAACAGGAACCATATTATGGCTGCAAGCTACGGGATTCTAATGATATACAAATAAAAGATACAGTTGGTGCATATACTTATTATACTATTGACGTACAGAATAATGTACGTTACAATATAAGTACAGAAAACTGTACGGAGGTGAATGCTATGTTGGCAGTGAATTATACAAACCTAAGAGATAATATGAAAACCTATATGGATAAAGTCACAGATGATTATGAAACTATGATTGTCACAAGGAAAGATAACAAGAACGTGGTTATGCTATCAGAGGAATCATATAATAATCTGATGGAAAATATTCATGTTATGGGTAATAAGGCGAATTATGATTGGTTGATGGAGTCTAAGGCGCAGTTGGAAAGTGGGAAAATGACTGTCCATAATCTTGAAGAGGTAAGCGCTGATGAATAAAGTCTTTACAGAAAATGGGTGGACGGATTATGTATATTGGCAGACTGAGGATCGAAAGACTTTAAAAAAGATAAATCAATTGATTGATGATATTTGCAGGAACGGCAATGAGGGAATTGGTAAGCCGGAACCTTTAAGTGGAAATTTAGCAGGTTTTTGGAGCAGAAGAATAAATGATAAGGATAGGATTATCTATAAGATAGACGAAGAGAACGTGTATATATTGGCCTGTAGATACCATTATGGTGATAAATAATTGCCATAAATTTATAGAAGGAACAGGTTCCCCAACATGGGAATTCGGTTCCTTCTTTTATGTCTGGAGCATTAATTTAGGTCTATTTTCCCATGCTTCTTCTCAAATTCAGCAACATGTTTTTTTATAAGCACTTCCAATTCACGATTAGCGGAACGTCCATTATAATCAGCTACAATCCGGAATTTTTTCATTAATTCGGAATCAGTGCGTAAGGTGAATTTTGCTATTTCATTAGTCATGCGTGTTACCTCCAATAAGTCATATGACTTCATTATAAAGTCAAAATGACGGCTAAATATTGATTGACGGCATAATGACGGCGTAATATAATTATGGGAGAAAAGGGGTAAAATCATGCTTATAATGTTATTATTTAAAATATAAATGGGGGGACTATGGAGGAGCGCAAGAAACTAATTTACTATTTGATGAATGGGATGTTAGATTTTAAAGATAATCCGCCTGTAGAGTGTAAGTTTGTGGAGGATGAATTTTTAGAGGGGAAAGCGTGTGAACGGGCATATACAGAGATAATGAGCGCTTATCAGCGCCTATGCCAAAGGTTGGGAGTGGATGGGGAAGAGGATAAGGACATAGAGGTTATCATAAATAGCTATGAATTAATTACAGAATATTTGTGCATGAAAATGTTTGACTATGGGGCAATGTTTGCGCAGCCATTAGAACTTGGAAAATGATGTATTGGATACAAGAAGGACTGTTTTCTAAATCGGAAGGCAGTTCTTTTTATTTAGTGGATATGCTATAATTCCTTTATAGTTCTAAAAATACAGATATATCGAGGTGCAAAGAATGTCTATACTATCATTGCGTATCAAACTTCATGCTCCATGGGTTCATTCACTCAAAGAGAAGCGCATGGTTGTGAAAAGCTTAATAGCTAGGTTGCGGAATAAATTTAATGTATCTGTGGCAGAGGTTGGGGAACAAGATATACACCAGATTATTCTTATTGGTGTGGCTGCTATAGTAGCGCATAATGCCCAGGCCGACAGTGTTATGGAGGAGATACGGGAGTTTGTAGAAGAAAGTACAGAAGCGGAGATTTTGGATATTGAAAGAGAGATGGTTTAGAACAGAAGGGGGATGCTATGCAGTTAGGGCTTACAATACCTCTACAAAGATTTCTTAAAGTCCACCAGCCTCCTTATGGAACTTTATGTGATTTATTTTACTGTTGGGATTTACATAGGATTATCCTACAGTCAAAGGAAACACTGGTTGCAGTAAATGCAAATAACAGGTTTGCTATTGTTATGTGTGGTATGGATTTCTCTGCCTGGAAGGACTATAATGCTCTGTTCATGGATGGGTTAAGACAGGGCATGTTATTGGAGGGCTTTACACAACCGGAGATTGAAGAATATTTTAAGAAAGCGGACGATATTGAGATTACTAAAACACATGGCCGACGTTCGGTATCTGGATTGAATCAGATGGACAATTATTTGTGGAGTATTCCTGTAAAGGTAAGGGCTGATGAATTATTTCAGGCGGTTCATTGTCATGAGGTAAATAGGGAACGGTGTAAAATGGCTGGGTATGAAGGATACAACATACCAGTGGAGTGCTTTGAGAGAGATATGAAAAGAGTTGGAATAGTTTGAGTTTGATGAAGCTGATGTTATAGATTTATGGGGGTATAGCACATGCAATTAAAGGAATGTGAAGAGCTGTTAGAGGATGCTACAGAGCAGATTAATGTGATGTTGCGTGAACGTTAAGAGATACTAATTGAGTGGCACAAGGCGTTTGATACAGAACATAAGTGCCAGATATTAAACAAGAGGAATGATGATTTGACTGAGTGGCAGAGGAACCTTGTATATGCAACGGCTGCCGAGCTTAGACAAAAAATTCTAGGAATTAAATGTAGGAATTAAGCATAATTGGCCGGGGATTGCCCTGGCCTTTTTCGTCCTTCTGCCTGTTGTATCTATCCACATTTCATTAACAAGATATCCACGTAGTTATCCACATTGTCCACCATTGGTACTATATAATCAGGATTGATATTGTGTTTATCTATATATAGTGTTATTATGATTGTGGATAAATAGAGAGGGGAGTTTATATTTATAAACATGATAGGATTTGATTTTAACAGATATTCATTATTAGGGAGTCAATTGCGGCAAATAGAGGAGTATAAAAGAATAATGCGAGATACAGTTATTGAATCTCAATTATTGAATGAAAGCATACAAGATTTTGTGAAATCACCAATAGCAGAATGGATTCAACAGAAAGAAGACTTGGCTGATGCTTTTGGAACAAGTATAAAAAATAGTATAGGTTTAGCCGCAAGTTGGGATAATGATAAATTGATTCGGATAATGGGAGAATCCTTTGGATATCAGGGTTTTGGATTTGAACAATGGAATGAATTATGTAGAACTATATCAGAGCTACCTTACGATAAGTATGACTATAATAGAATGGTTGGCATAGCATCTCAAATTTCACCAGTGTTAAAAGATTTGGATTTTACTGGATTGACATCAAATTTGGAACGAATACAAGCGCAATTATCACATTGGGATAGTTCTTTTGAGGAAACAGATTATGATGATATTTCAGTAAATGATGACGGTTCTCTCTGTTACCAGGATCAGTGTGTTACTCAACCTGAGATAAACGATATTTGGAATACATTTGTTCAGAACTGCGAAAATTTAGGTAGTAAAGCAATTGAGGCCATTAAAGATAAGGCGTGGGTAGTCCAGTGGATATATAGGTTAATCTGTATCATAACAGCACTTGGATTATATAAAGAGATTGAGCAACATATTCATAAAGGTGTTTTGGAAGTTCGTAGTCATGCTAATGGGTGGGACAAGATGTTTTATATCAAGAAGGATAATGGAGCTAGAGTATATTCAGCACCGGACACAAAATCGGAAATCCTGGGAAGGCTTGATTATGAGCAGGTGATAAATTCCACAGATATCCAACCATTTTGGGTTAAGTTTGAATACCAGGTGGCAGAGGGGCAGACAACGGAAGCTTGGATCGCTACGTGTAATCTTATTAGGTACGATAAAATACAGAATAATCATATGGCAATGTTAGAGGAAAAAATATAGTGGGGGTAATTTTATAATGAAAGATAAGATATATAAAGTTTTTATATCATATTCATGGACAAATGATACTCATATTGAAAAGGTAATGCATTTAGCTCAACGTTTAGTCTATGAAGGAATTGATGTTGTATTGGATAAGTGGGATTTGGAAGAAGGACAGGATAAATATGCGTTTATGGAACGTTGTGTCACTGACTCAACAGTAGATAGAGTACTACTTATATGTGATAAGAAATACGCTGAGAAAGCTAATGAAAGAAAGGGAGGAGTAGGGAACGAAACGGAGATTATTTCCTCTGAGGTATATGATAAATCAACACCGGACAAATTCTTGCCAGTAATATTCGAAAAAGACGAAAATGGAAAGCCGTATATGCCGACCTATTGTAAAAGACTTCTTTATTTCGATTTGTCCGATGAAGAAGTTTATGAAGATGGATATGAAAAACTCATTCGTCGAATATATGAAAAGCCATTATATAAAAAACCAAAACTTGGTAAACGTCCAGATTGGTTAGAGGAAGATGATATAAATTTATTTGTATTAAAAGACATTGTGAAACGATTAGTAATTGTAAACGATGTATCGCAAAGACAGTATTTACTTAATAGTTTTAAAAATAAATACTGTGAAATAGCTAGAGAATATATTACTGAGGAAATCAATGGAGAAATAATTATTGCTACAATTGACAAAATGAAAGCATTACGTGATGTGTATATAGATTTTTTATGTGAAACGGTTTATTTTGATTTGGATATGGGAGAGTATGTGGCTGAGTTGTTTCAACAATTTTATAATGAAGTTTTTGAATACGATTATAATGATAAATCAGGTGTTATATGTGAGCCAGAATATTTTAGTTTCCATTTATGGGAATTGATTATATGCACTGTTGCAGTATACTATCACTATGAAAAATTTGTTCACATTAATACATTATTGTCGTATACTTATTTTTTGCGTAGGAGCTGGTATTCCGATGTGATTGATAATCAAAATATTACATGTTTTCGGCGTTATTTTAGTACTATAGAAGAGTATAAAAAACAAAAAGAAAATATACAAAAAATAAGTTTTTCAGCAGAAATATTAGTTTCAAGAGAAAAGAAACCGCTAATAAATAAAGAAACTTTAAGTTTTGCAGATATTCTAATCTATCAGGTTACCAGCGATTTGAACATTGTTGCTAATGAACACTTTGGATGGTATCCAGCAAGTTTTATATATAATAAAAATGCTATTAGTGAATACAATAAGATTAAGTCAAAAAGATTTTGTGAAAAATTCAAAAAAATATATGGAGTTAATACGATTAAAGAGATGATTGAATTTATAAAAAATTCCAATATAAAGCCTATAAATAATATCGGATGGGGATGTCCCCTTTTATCTAAGGCAGTCTCAATATCAGAAATTGCATCATTAAATTAATTGTGTTCGGTAGAGCCATATCAGCAATGGTATGGCTTTTCTAGTGGAAAAAAGATGTTCGGTATTGTGTTCGGCAGCGTAATAATTTATTCACTAAACCTACCAAAACACTAGGAATATAGCGCAATTTTAAAGTTTTCGCGCTTATTAGAAAGAGGGGTTCGGTAATCAATCGGTAAAAGGCCAAAAGTGCTTATTTTATAAGGAAATTATGTTGTTAGTAGTGTGTATAAATAGTGACAAAGTGTTATTTTTGACGGGAGTTCGGCAAACCTCTTATTTTGTGGGTGGTTTTAGCCATATAGGAGCGGATTGGACTATATCAGGAATGATTACTGAAATGTGCGGAAACGCTAGAGGTTACAAAGAGTTTTGGAATATAAGTGAAACACTGTGAGAAAAAATCTCAGTTCGATAATAGTTTGAATATCAAAGTATTCACACAAAACTAATTTAAATCCCCATATAATCCTTCTCTCCATCATCCCCTAAGTTTATCATTCACATTGTAATCTCTGATGCACAGTGATAAAATAAAGCTATAATATACTGAGGGGGGTTATTATGTCTGAATCAAAACGCCTAAAGCAATGTCCTATATGTAAAGAATTTTCAGAAATATCAGAAATGTATTGCAGTTGTGGCTATGAATTTGGAGGGAACCGTTGTACCAATCCAAATTGTAAACAAGCTTGTGATGATTTTGCACGTCTCTGCCCGGATTGTGACAGTGCGACACAAAACTATCTTGATGGTTATTTACAAGGAATTCCGACTAATGTTAAGTAAAAATGACGACTATTAAAATACTAAGGGAAGGAAAAATATGACAGTAAGATCAAAAGAGGAATACACATATCTGGAATGGCTTACCAGTATTAGATTTGCGGTAAACACATATATCGATCATGAAATTATGAGAATATCCCATGATGATTCAGATGAACAACCAAAGGAAATAATAGGAAAAATTAAAAGTGCAATTGACAAGGCAGAGAGCCAGATACCGGATGATATGTAATTTAAAACAACAAAGTATCAGTAGTGATTGAAACTCGGTACTAAGGCGGTACTGAGTTTTCATATGTCCGAAATAAGGATATGCGAACGTTTACCTCACTGTGGGGCAATATTAGTAAGACGAAATAGGAAGACCATAGTCTCACGGGGCTGTGGTGGAGGAAATAGAAAATCAAGTACGAATAATTCGGCTTTGAAACACAATAATGGTAGCAAGTGAAAATAATTTTCATTTGATAAAAGAGGACTCCGAAAGTTTCGGTAAGCTATAAGTAACATTTTCCCTTTAAATGGATATATTCAATTTCGCTTCAACCGAATTATTCGGCTCACCAATCCGGTTTCTCACGGGTAACTGGCTCAATTAGGCGATTTCGGTTTGGACCGAAGTTGTAAACCCTCTCAGATTTAGGAAATCAGCCTTTAACTGAGTCTGAACAGCGCCCATAAGATTTCTTTTTACTCCAGGCGGTGGTATTCTTTCCCATATCCGTCAGATTTGACGACTTAAGCTACTATAGCAGAGCATAATAGCTACCTCTATTTACTTTCTCTTTCTATTGGGTTATTATGGTAATATATTATTCCGAGAGGGGAGACTCTGAATTGAGCATAAAGGGGAAACGAAAAGAACTATACATAGGTAAAACCGAATGTAATATAATCACATTCTGGGGTAATAAAATCACAATAGAGTATGAGGATTTAAAAAGAATAGACTATCAATATTGTGCTCCAGGACAGAATGGATATATTAACTTTATTGATTCATCTGGTAAAATATCACAGTTTGAATATAAGGACAAACTAAATGATGAAAAAATTAAAAGGACGGTTGAGCTTATACATGAAAACTTTCCTAATCTAAAGATAAGACAAAAAGAGGTTAGTTCTAGTGAGATTTCATTACAAAAGAAAAAATATATATTTCTAATTGTGATTTTTCTGCTTGTTATTTTAACTGGAATAGGTATTGTATTTAAGTATTATAGTACTCATCGTAATAATGGTGATAGTATTGTCACTATTCCTATTCAGGGTCATGTGTCGGAAAATATTGAATCGTCCATTGAAACAGAAGTTTTTACAACAACTTTGACCGCTGGTCATTATATTGTTGGAATAGATATTCCAGTTGGTACATATAGTTTTTTTAGTAAAAAGGGTAGTGGGAATCTAATTTCAGATGATGGAAGTATAAACGAAATCTTTGATTATGAAAGTCAAGTGAGTTCTGATATTGGAATAGAGAATTTTGGGACAGAGGAATTAAACAATATTCCATTAACTGACGGAACTATTCTCACTGTTACTTCCACACAGGAAATCTCAGCAGGGTGTGAGGATGGCCGTGTTTCAGAACTCAAACCTAGAAACCAGGAACTTAATGAGATCGAACTTGGATATGGGCTTTATGCCGCTGGTGATGATTTTGATCCTGGCACTTATAACGTCACTTGGCTTGAAGGAAATGGAAATATCCAAACTAATCCTTATGATTCAGATACAGGAATAAATGAAATAATGGGTGAAAAAACTGCAACATATGACGAGTTGCAAGAATTAAACAATAAATTATATATCCGTTCATTCAATAATTTGATTCTGAATGAGGGTGATATTTTAGAAATAAATGATATAAAGATTAAATTAACACCTAGCAAATAAGACTTTATCTAATGCCATTTGGAGATAGTATAACTTAGTAATCCATGAGCTTACCCTGGAGACAGAGCAAGCTCATTTTTCATTCCATCACATTTACTTATTTTTCTCCCAGACAATCGAATATCCAATAATATCAAGAATCTCTTCCACCTCTGTATATTTCAAAGATTCCCTTCTTAACTTAGCACTGAAATTCTGTATGGAGATATCACGGCCATACTTTGCATTTAATTGCTCAACAACTTGAGTCATGGTAAACCCGGATTTAACAATAGCAGCCTTTAGATCATCTTTTAGAGCCATCTTTATAGTCCCCTTTCATGTATAATAAACTGTACAATTGAAAAATTGATAAAATAGTTGATTATTATACTTGACAAAACATAACACAAGGTTTAAGATTTAACTGTACAGTTTAAATGTTAATTACATGCTAACATTTTATTATTAAATGGTCAATAGGAAAATAAAAAACAAACAAACGTTCTACTTTTTCTGTTGACAAGAACAAATGTTCGGATTATACTGGTACATACAAAAGCAAAAAGACCCGTCCTCAAACGGTGTTGGCGCACCTCGGACGAGTCTCTTACATAATTTTTGTATAATGGCAGAAGCCACGCTTTATTATTGCATAGTTTTATCTTTTATGTCAAGCGTTTCTGCTATCATTCCAATTTTTACCACAGGTTATACAGACCAATATTCTTATTATCGAAAGGTAATAGGCTTATTAAGTGCACCTTGACAACAGCATAAGGGAGGGAAAGAGATTTAAAAATATGAGGCTGTTTACCTATATAAGTGGGTGATAAGCCTATATATTTTAAAATTTAGTGAACTGCTAACTTACAATGGAGAAATACATATTAACAGATAAGGCCACTAAAGTAACAAATATTTTATAGGAAAGGAAAGTTATGGAACTAAAAAGATTGGATTATGTAATCATGAAGTTTCTAAAGAAGAAAAATTGCACAAGCCATTTTGAAAGCGCAACGATACAAGAGATAATGAGTGTTATTAACACATCAAGGCCAACAACGTATCGTAAGATGATGAATTTATGTAAGTATGGTTATGTAAATAAAGGGTGCAAGTCAACAAATGCGGATACATTTTATCTGCTAGATAAGGGGATAAGACTCATAGAAAATGGAGGTAACGAAAATGATTAAAGATGAAGTTTTTGTAATTGGTATTGGTTTAGGTGGCGAAAGGGTTGGATTCCGATTCCAACAGAAAAACTATAATTCCTACCTTATTAATGGTTCAACACAGGATAATAAGACAATCCCAGAAGCAAAGAATGTATTATTGCTAAACGGATATGACGGATTAGCAGGTGATAGGAGTTTAGCATTTGAAGCTCTAAAGAACAATAAGGATATTCTGAAAAAGGTGAGAGATATAAAGGAAAAAGTAATCTTACTTGTGTCAACAGGTGGTGGGACAACCGGATCTGGTTCAATTACACATCTAGCAGATATAGCATGTACATTAAAGGATAAAATTGTTTGCGCCTGTCTAATGATGCCAAGAGCAGATGAACCTATTAAAAAAAGACTCAATGCATATGATGCGGCAAAGGAGTTAATGGAAATCCCTGAAATGGGGGCAATCATCTTTGTTAATAATGAGTATTCAAACAATTTAGATACTATCAATTTTAATTTAGTGAACATGTTGGATGCATTTTTTACGGATGATTCAACATCAGCCACATCAAATTTTGATGATTCAGAGAAGTATAAGATGCTATCAGACCATGGCGCATTCGTTATTGCTATGCGTTCTGATAAAATTGAATCACAAGATTTAATTAAAAAAGTAACTACACAAGATATGGTAGATTCGTTAACTGCAAAAAATATCTTTCTTCCTATAAACAATGACAAAATCGTGGCACATATCGGAATGATTAATCAGAGGGGGAATGACATAAATGTACAGGAAATTATAAGGGCTATAGGAAGTCCGGAAAATGTGTTTGTTGGTAATAATGGCAGCACGAATATCGTGTGTGTATCGGGTTTAGGGTTTCCTGTGGAATATATTTCCAAATTAGGTAAAAAAGCTATGGAAGAACAAAAAGAACGCTTGGAAACTAGGAAAAAATCTTTTTCTATACTTGATGATTTAGAAGAGTTAGAAGAGGAGACTGAAGTACCTATTAAAAAGGTAACTAGCAAGCGTAGACAGGTAAGCCTGGATTTAATACGTGAACTGGATTGACAAAGATAAGAACAGAGATGGTACAGATTTAGTATGTGCTTGTAACAGGTGCCTTACACCACAATAACAAGGCGGTCATTGTACCGCCGCCTACACTCAAGGAGAATTCATCAATGGATAATGCTAGGGATTCAGTACGTAAGAAATTAATTCAAATCACCAATCAGGGGTTAATGCTGAAGGCGATAACCAGAAATACTGGAATAGATGGGAACGATTTATCACGTTTCAAACATGGAATGGATTGTTTGGAGAATTCGGATATAAAAATACTATCTGCGTATTTGGATTGTATTGTCATTCCGCAATGGAACATTGTCACAAGTGGGAGTGAAAAGAAAATGTCAGCCAGGGAACGTTTGCTAGCAAGTAGAGACGCCAGTTCCCACAACACAAAACTCCAAAATCAGAAATCAGTTTCTAGCTTTGATATTCTGAATGAGTTTTTATAAATAAAGAGAAGTATAAAATAAATATTAAACAAAATGGAGGAAACAAACATAATGAACAAAACAGTAGAAGCAATTATGAACGGACAGGAAGTAAGCACACAGGAGTTATTTGAGCTGGTGAACGACTATGATATAACCTCACTCAGCTTATTAGACGGAGATAAGACTACCTTGTCCATGCAGGTCAACAGATTTGAAGCGTATAATGATGTATTTGAGTTTTCACAGGAATGTACGTCGTATGGTAACAAGTACACTATCGGCCAGAAAGATATTGTATCAACTAAGGGCGAATATAATGCGGATGCGGATGCCCTTTTTGTTACAACACAGTTATCAGATGGGGCAAAGCTTCAGATGATGGTCCTACACGCTTCTGACAGCTTTAAGGAGACAGTTTCAGATGGATATCATGAAAAGGATGTATATGAATTACAGGAATTTCTGGATTCCGTAATGAAAGAAGAAAGTGAATGGTATTGTATCCTGGCAAAAATCACGGACGTATTTGGCATGGACTTAAAAATGCAGAATCCTATGCGTACATATATTAATACGCTGTCTGACTGGAAACTGCATATCAGTGACGATACCAATACGTTTGAGGTTCCGGTGGTAGATGATAGCTGCAATGCTTTTTATAAAAGGGAAAGTGAAACATCCGTGGAATTTATCATCAAACCATATGGTCAGCCTTTTATGGAAATAAAGATGCTGTTTTTTAAGAAACACAGTAATTAAAAGAGAACTATATAGTGGGCGGTGTAATGCCGCCTACTATAACAATAAAAATTGGAGGACTATATGCATGAAATTAGCAGAATTTTTAAATGCGCTGTTAGAACAAATTAGATCAGGCAAAGGCTATCAGATTCACTTGAATAGTGGCAACTTGGAGGCATCCAGTAAGAGGTATACAGGTGTTGAGTTTGGAGAATTATATTTTACAGAGTGTAGTTCATTAAATGAAGGGAAAATCCTATGTTTTGGAAATATGAGCAGAAATCCAGTTGGTCAAAAGGACGATGGTACAAATATCTTCCCTATGGAAATCAATAGCAGCCTGTTTATTGACATGACTAAAGTAGATACGATTGAGGACTTAAAGGACTTTGAAGATTGGTTTATGTTCCCGTCTACAAGGGTAATCAACATTTATATGCTACCAGAGAATGGCAGGATAGATGGAAACAGGAACGTTGTAACAATTGGATTTATGGAATAATGAGGAGGATTTTATTAATGAAGGGTACAGTAAAGTGGTTTATCAGCCAGAAGGGCTACGGATTCATCACAGGCGAGGATAAGAAGGATTATTTCTTCCATTACTCACAAATCCGAATGAAGGGATGTAAGGGGCTGTTAAAGGGGGACAGGGTTTACTTTGAAGTAAGTGAACCAGACAAGAGTAACCGTGTACAAGCGCTGAATGTAGAGCCGGTTCTTACGTTAGCTATGGTTACGGATGAACTGGCTAAAGAGGGATTACACCCGAAGCGGATTCGTGATAAGGGTGTTCATGGATGGTATGTAGTAAATGAATCGGAAATCCCAGTAGTAGATAAGAAAATGGATCTAATGGAACTGGCTGCTTATGCCGGATTCAGTATCAATGAGGAATAATCAAGGAATTTGCTTCCATTTAGAGAAGTAAATATATAGATGTTAGTCCTGATAGGGTATGCTCCCATCACATCGAGAAATAATGACTAAGAACTGGCGAAATGTTGGTTCTCCATAATAAAAACATTGGAGGATAAGAGAATGAGTAAGGAATTTAACTATTTAACATGTAAGGAAAGATATGGGCTGATCCAGAGTACGTTAACTTCATTTGTACAACACCCATCAGCGCCTATAGTAGACATTGTGGATGGAAAGGCAAATCCACGCCAGGAACTGTTAGATTTGATTGATTTTGAAGCATTACAGATGAATCCTACGGCTTACGATAAGGTCAAAGCGGTTTTGATAGAAAAAGTATTATCCAAAAATCCAGATTATACAGCCGATTCTGATGAAGTATGCGAATGTGTTAAAAGCAGTATCCATAATTATATCGTGTGGCTTAAGAATAGAAACGAGCACGGTATCCTTACCTGGGACGAATTAAAGAAACGTCTGCACAAGGTAGATAAGAAAAACAGCCCGTATGGTATCAGGGTACAGAAACTTGGAAAGGTATATTACCAACTGTATTTCAATTATATGGTGGACGAAGGGGAAGTTATCAAGCTATATAATGCCAATTGGGACGAGGACTGTGTAAAGAGTAATGAAGGTACGGTGGTTGATACGGCAACCTATGTTGCTATTACAAGTGGGGATATAAAAGAAATCAAGATGGGAAGTGCCGATCTGGTCTTTGATTGTGGATTGAGGGACATAACCATTACATATAACAATGGGGAAGATGTAAGCCTTAGATTTTCAGAAAGCAATTAAAAACAATGCCAAAGGATAATGATAGAGTAAATCAATAAGACGGTGCCTAATCGTACCGCCTGTAAAGTGAATGGAGAACATATATTATGAGCATAATTAAACACCCCACATCGGCCAGGAACATAATCAAAGCCATCAATGGTAACATGGTTACAATCACAAATGCAGTCCTGTATTATAAGGGCGAAGATAAGACTGAGAGCATTACACCTGAAGCATTCATATCTGATTTGGAATTCTACAGTGAATCCGGAATCTTTGCAGACAGTATTGACTTTAGATACTTTAGGACAGGCAAAGAAAAATTAATTATCCAGGCTGGCAATATGAGTCCCTATTGTGAGTGCTCTATTCTTGTTGAAGTATGTGCAAATGACGGTGTACCAGGGACGATGTAGAAACTCAGCTTAGAGAAGAATTATTTTTCCAAAAATCAGCTTAGGTTTTGGAGAATAATCATTATACAGAGATATGCTTTCGGTGAAAGTAGAGGCCAATCATCGGTTGTGGATGATTACTTATTGGACGGAAATACATTCTGGTGAAGGAACCAGGAGCCGACAGGAACGGATAGGCGCTCAGTGATGATACTGATTGACATTACAGTACGGGGAGACAGGCACATTGCTCATGATGGCGGTGTGCCTATAAATAATTGAATTAGATTGGAGTGAAGCATAACATGAACGTATCAAGTATGGACAGATATGGTTTTTATCATTGGATGCAAAGAGAATTAGAATCAGATTTAAAACAGTTCTATAAAAAAATTCACTCAATAAAAGTTTTGGACGATGAATTTTGCATTTGGTTTATCAATAATGAAGATTGTGTATCGATTCCATTAAATACTATGAGAAATATATATGTGAATGGAAAATCAACAGAAGAACTTGTTGCTTTAATTGATAGAAAATATATAGCAAGAATTAAGAAATAGGTGAAGCTAAGTTGATGCTAACACTTATAGATGGAGAAGATTCCTATAAAATAGCATTAATTTGCTAAGAGGGAATTCATATGCCAATAAGAGAAGGGGGAATGAGTTATTACAGAAAAAAATATAATTAAAGTCGTAGATGATATTATGGGGAGCGGAAAAAGTACATGGGCCATTAACTATATTAATTCAAACACGGATAAAAAGTTTCTATGCATTGTACCACTATTGGACGAATGTGAGAGATTTAAAGAAAAAACCAATATTGATATTATTGATCCTGCTAATTGGGGCTCAAAGTGGAAGAATTTCAGATGGCTGGTCGAAAACAACCAAAATATAGTGACCACTCATGCATTGATCCAAAAAATGGATTTGGATATGTTGGAACTCTTGAAAAGTAAGGACTATATTTTAATGATTGATGAGTGTTTGGATGTATTGGATACATACAAAATTAGTAAAGATGATTTGAAAATAATATTTAATGAGAAATTGGTATCCTTAGATGAAGATGGATTTCTTGTTTGGAATGAAGATAAAAAGCCATATATGGGTGTTTACAATGACATTAAAAGATTGTGTAGCTTTAAATCTCTTATGGGATTTAAAAAGAATAATGGTGATGAATTAGCTAGAATCATCATGTGGAATTTTCCAGTTGATTTTTTTAAATGCTTTGAGGAAAGTTATATTTTCACATATTTGTGGGATGGAAGTATACAGAAATCATATTTTGATATTCATGGGATACAATACGAAAAATATATGTTGAGTAATAACAAAGAACTAATTTTACATGACAAAGATCTGGAATATGAAAAAAGAAGTAGGGTTTCTGATTTAATTGAAATTTATGATGGTAAGTTTAATAACATTGGAACAAAAATTGGTAAGTCAAATCCTCTATCAAAATCTTGGTATGAGGACAAAAGAAAGAAAAATTTATCTCTATTTTACCAGTTGAAATGTAATACAGAAAATTATTTTAGAACAATAACCAATACAAATTCAGATGACAATATGTTTACTACATTTAAACCCTTCTGCAAGTATATAAAGGGGAAGGGGTACTCAAGAGGTTTCGTACCATGCAACGCAAAAGGGACTAATAATTATAAGGATAAAAAGGCATTGGCATATCTGATAAATTTCTTTATACCACCAGATATAAAACAATTTGTAGAGCACTATCATATTGGTTTTAATGAAGATTTGTTTTCGTTATCAACACTATTGCAGTGGATATGGAGAAGTCAAATTAGGGAAGGAAATCCCATCAATATTTATATTCCCAGTGAAAGAATGAGGTATTTGCTGAAACAATGGATGAATGAATGTAATCGGTTGGATAAGACCGCTTAGATAAAAATGTGCAGAATCAAGAACTAAAACTGCACATTTGGTCAAAAAATCCCTTATTTTCAAGGCGTTTTTTTGCGTTTCCGTAAAGAAGAGAATAAGGGAATACAAGACAGATGAATACACCGATTATTGCTTTTGTGTAGCCCCCGTGGGCGGAACAAAAGAATTTATTCCCAATAGGGAATCCACTTATTGCAAGAGGAGATTGTTTTATGGATAGAAGTTACAGATTAAAGATGGAAGAGAAATTGAGTAATAACATACTGACAGTTGAATATGTGTTGAATTGTGCGGCTAAGTATGAAAACAAAATTAATCAGTTGGCCTATAAGGAAAAACAGTATAGGAATGTGGGATATAACAATTTTAAAGGTCAACTAAATGGACTGATTACATACAGAAAACCGTTTATTGATATTCTGATGAATGGGTATCACATGTCACTGGATGATATAAAGGATTCACTTTGTAAAGTCAAGGAAAAGAATATACCAACCAAACAGGTGTGTGATCACGTAAGGGAGATAATTGTTTCGGGACATTATAAGCTTGAATGATATGGTGGGTGCCTTAAGGCACAACAGCATTTGTTCCGGCGCTGCCTACACAAATACTCAATCTGGGAGTATTAAATTTGGAACGGTTTGATTATTACAAAGTGGGTTATTTCCGAAATGTTACCGGATTCCTATATAATATATCTTTTTATAGAGATGGGGTAACAATTTGAACATTTCAGACAGATGATTTTCGCTTAATCGGACTGGCATATTGCGAAGCCCAAAGGGCGAAGCAATGTGACAGTACGTATTAACGAAAAAGACTGACTGATTGGATTGCCCTTATGGGCAAGACAATCAGGTAGGCTAAGGGGAGTGGGGTGTCCCCACATATATGATGAATTAAAAGGGGAAAATAGACATGGAAATAATATCATCTAATGGCAGGACTGTTATAGAATTGTGGATGGATATTTGTTTGTACAAAGAGATAATATATGTAGTTACCATCGGCTCAGTGGCAGTAACTACAGGAAGGTAAGGAGATAAGGATATGGCAAATAAGAATAATGAAATTTGTTTTCTGTGCGGCAAAAGACAATCAGAAGTTAATCAAATAGTTAAAGGAAAATTTGGTTATGTATGTAGTGATTGTGTTAATGAAGCCTATAGTGTACTGAATGATGATGAGGAACAAGAATTAAACGATAACATACAGTTGGCAACCCCATCACAGATTAAGGAACATCTGGATCGGTATGTAATAGGACAAGATGATGCAAAGCGTACATTGGCGGTTGCTGTCTATAACCACTATAAACGTATTAGGTATAGGCACAAATCTGATGTGGAGATTCAGAAGTCTAACATCCTCATGATTGGTTCTACTGGTTCTGGTAAAACATATCTTGCTCAATCCCTTGCAAAATTCTTAGGAGTCCCATTTTGTATAGCAGATGCTACGTCTCTGACACAAGCTGGATATGTTGGCGAGGATGTAGAAAATATCCTTCTTAGACTGTTAGAGGCGTCAGATGGGGATGTGAAGCTTGCTGAACAGGGAATTGTTTATATTGATGAAATAGATAAGATTGCCAGGAAAAGTGAGAACACGTCCATTACCCGTGATGTATCTGGTGAGGGAGTTCAACAAGCACTATTGAAGATTATTGAGGGGTGTGAGGCAAAGGTTCCACTTGGCGGAGGTAGGAGACATCCACAAGGTGAAACTATAAGTATTGATACCTCAAAGATACTGTTTATTTGTGGTGGTGCCTTTGAAGGATTGGAGAAGATAGTACATAAGGAGTCTGATAGCAGGCCAATTGGATTCGGTGCAGATATAAGAGCATATTCTTCAAAGGATACGCCAGATTTATCGGACGTGCAGCCACATGATCTTGTTAAGTTTGGTCTTATGCCAGAGCTGATTGGCCGTCTACCTGTAATAACAACATTGAATCCTCTAAGTGAAACAGATTTACTTAGGATTCTCACAGAACCAAAGAATGCGCTGGTAAAACAGTACCAGGAACTACTGTCTATGGACGATGTGAAGCTTGAATTTACAGACGATGCTTTACATAGGATATCTGAATTGGCAATTAAGCGGAAGATAGGTGCAAGGGGGTTGCGGTCCATTGTAGAGAAAGCGTTACAGAAGGTTATGTTTGATGTACCGGATATGGCTGAAGCAAAGAGAGTGGTCGTTACGGATAATGTGATTGATGGTACTGGGAATGTGATTGTGTATGGAGCAAGGAATAAGAAGATTGCGTAAGGAGAGAGCAGAAATGAACAATATTATAAATAGAGATTTAGCACGGATTGAGAAAAATATTATTACACTTAAAAATAGAACAGCCGAAAATATGATTCAGTTAGGACAGGAGCTTTTAAAGGCAAAGGAAAAGGTTCCTCATGGGGAATGGGGAGAGTGGCTTAGAGAGAAAGTTGATTTTTCACAAAGATCTGCGAATCAACTTATGAGGATTGCGAAAGCATTTGGTGCAAATTCGCAAGCGATTTCCAATTTGGAAATAACAAAGGTCGGATTACTATTAGATGTACCAGAGGACAAGAGAGAATCATTTATTGAAAATCATGATTTGAAACAAATATCCACAAGAGAATTGAAGGAAATTATTAAAGAAACAGTCGAGAAAAAACCATCTGACAGTACCATAGATATAGAGAGGGACACTGAAACATATTTGATTGATATTGATGAATTAAAACCTCTTCCAGATCATGAAAAGTATTTCCCTATTCGTAAGGGAAAGGATTGGATATTCTTCTTAAATATGGTGGATAAGAATGGGATTATAGAACCAATATGTATAGCACGAGACAAAACGATTATCTCTGGACATGAGAGAGTTAGAGCATGTAAAGACTTGGGGATTAAACAAATAAAATGTTACTATGCTTTCCAAGAAGAGAATCTGCGAAATGATTGTAATTCCGATGATGAATTAAAGCTTAAACTATTCATTATGTCAAATTTTACGTTTAGAAGTACAGATTGCTACCTGGCCATGTTTTGGTTAGATACTTTATTTGGAAAATCATATGTTGATGGAAGTGGTGATCCGGATCACTATGTTACCGATGAAGTAATAAATCGAATGACGCATAACAATGAAATCAGAATTAAAATGAGGGAGGCTATTGAGAAAAAGCGAAAAGGTGAGCTGAGTGACAATGAATTTAATATGGAAATAGATAGACTGCATAATCAGTTTATTTAATGGGGGTGCTTAATGAATAATAATTTTACAGTGGTTAGCGGTGATAAAGGCAAGGTGCAAGATAAGCAAGCCAAGCGGGAACAACTCTATATGAAAGCATTTGTCAGAGAATTAGACACTATATCAGCTTATAGCGATTGGAACCAGTGCAGGGACCATCTGAAACGTGCGGTGTTCTATGCAGTGAAATATTTCGGTTTAGAGAGGATAGATCGAAGGCATAGTACCGAGCCACGTACAGTTGAGCAGGTCAATGCTGACTTCAATCTATTAGAATATGTGAAGATACTTATGGGGCGGCTCACACCTAGAGAGATGATGTCCATGTTCCCAATTGAAAAAGAGTATGATGGTGAAGAATTTGGTTGCAAGGATTACTTTTTCACAGTAGAAAAGCTGAAGGACTTTGATTTGGATAAACCATTAGGAGAGGAAGGACTGGAGGACTTTCTGTGGTGTTACTGGAATGATGATTTATTCGCATTTGACGTGATTTCCATGTCTATTATCAGCAACATGTATAAAGCTCAGACTGGTAAAGGAATTTTGGAAAAATGGTGCGAGGATCAGGGAATAGGTACATACACGATAAATCAGGAGAAGGGCATAATTCAGGACAATCAGACAGGCGAGATACATAAGCTGAGTAAGAAACCATCTCATTTGAAGATTGTGAAGTAGTGGAAGAGAGAGCATATAAGGGAATGAAATCACTATTTCTTCTATTGGTGCACAACACACCAGAATGGCCTATTTGGGCTTGTAATGAAGGTGGTGGAGAGTTGCTGGGGTGAGCGGTTTGGAGAGTATGGAGAGGGCTGTAACTTATAATCATTGTTGAATAAAGGTGCTATAGAATACAGCCCTAATATGGAAAGTCATGGAGATACGTTGAGTTATGTATTTGCAGGAGGTATTTGTATTAATCCATGTTTTTATGATTGTTTTGCGTCTGCCACATTTCGTATAAAATATTCAAAATTAGCGTAATCATGAATGTATGTAAAAGAGAAAAAGATAAATATTGCGTGAGGCGAATTGGCTTTAAAGAATTATCAATATTTATATCAAGATTGGTACAGTAAAATATGGTGTCATATAAAGCAGGGATTATCTTTTGGGACTTTGCGCAATATGGAAGGAAATAAAATACGATAAATATAATAACTCCTAAATATAACAAGAATAATCCACAAAACTTACACCAAACATTTTTGAAATTTTTGACTGCTAATAAAGTAATAAGAAATGGGATGTAAGCAAAGGAATACGCAAAGTAATTAAATACGCCTTTATTCATTTCTTGAGCAGAGACAGCAGAGAAAGAAATTAAAATAAATAAAAAAATCAGCATTACTAAAGCCCATAATTGATCTGTTATATTTTTCTTCTTAGACAGAGTAAAAGAATAACATACTAAGGAAACTGAAAATATTAGTAAGTATAATATGTCTGAATGTCCATTTATAGGGAGGTCAGTAATGATAAATAGAGTACCGACTATAAAAAAGATACAGACAATAAATACTATCTGCATTATGAATGATTTTGATTTTGGGATAGAGGTCATACATAAAAATAGTGCAATTATAAACATAGCAATAGAGAATAGTTGTGATATGTCCAAATTCATTCTGATACCTCCCAGGTTTTATGCAATATATTATAGGGTGGAAATGATAGAGAGTCAAATGGAAATGTGGTCAATTTTGTCAGACTGAAGATGGAAATACGGAGAGAATAGTAATAGGCGATAAAAAATTGGAGGGGATATATAATTTGAATGCAATCAGGAAACCGAGGAGATATATGCTGTTCAATCTATCAGTATTTGATTCATGGACAGATGAAGAGAGGGTGCTATATAGTGCTTATAAGAGAGCTAGAAAAGATGAAGCGTCCACTTTAAAAGAATTATATGATGCAAAACTTCGCTCTTATGTGGGCATTAGGAAGATAGTAAAATTGGTCATGTTCCAGAAAGATGGTGACATACGGCTAGATAAAGTTATTTGTGGCTTTGAGAATGAGGCAGTAAGACTTTGTGATTCATTCAGTAAATTTGAGTTTGATGATAAAGATCAAAATAAGATTCCGTTGGTTCAAGAATTTATTATTATGGATTGTAGAAGCGAAATACTCTTGAATCAGATTATAGATAATGGAATTGAGATTGGAGGGGTTCACTATTTTGTTTTTTCTTCATCTGCAAATCAACAAAAGAAACAGCAGGTATGTTTAATGCAAAGTGATTTTTTCCATAAGAATCAAGACAAGCTGATGTGTGGATTATCGTTGGATATTATTAATCAGTATGTTGATGGCAGTGGCAACCACGGATGCAATACTGGGAAGTATCTAGCATATACATCCCTCATATTTTCTAAAAGTGTAGAGCCTCCAGCACCCATTAATATTGATGAAGTATTAGTCCTTCCAGAGTTTGAAATGCTGGTGACAGAGGAAGTCGATTATCTTGATATGGATACTCAAGTTATCACGAGGCGTACAATGCCTGTTGCTGTCAATCATATGGATGGGGCTGGGATGTTCCTTCCAGGTGTTTTACCGTGTAGCGCTCAGATTCGTGGAGGATTTCTAAAGGGCTGCATTTTTCCATTTAATTTCCGTAAGTTTATTATCAAGAAACAACAGGAGGGGAAAATCAATGATGGTATGACAGTCAAGGATGTATGGGGAAATGATGTGGCGATAGATTATATACGTGACAATATAAAGTTGGTATTAAACGGTTCACAACTAAAAATGTGGAAATATTATGAATCCTGGGAGACATATAAGGCTGCATTCAAAAGAAATCAGTTGTCCATATGCATTAATAATACTCTGCATTATCCAATGACCAAAAATCCTGTAGTGGGTTCGGCATATCAGTTTTACCATACGATTCCAAGAGAGAACGTGACGGATGAAAAGATACAAAGGTTATGTACAAGAACGATTGATATAATAAATGATTATAAGACTAATCCAAATAAGGTTTTGGAGATTATGGGCATTAATCCAGAAGAGGAAATGGAGCTGGAACCGTTTTATGCCGCTATTAGGGCCTATCCTGATATGATACATGATCCATATACAAAGAAGCGAGCTAAATCAAAGATTGATAAAATTCGTAGACTGGCTATGGGTGGCAAACCATTCATAGAGGGATTTTACAACTATATCTGTCCGGATTTATATGCAGCATGTGAACATTGGTTTTGTGGCGAGGAAAATCCAACTGGACTGATTCCTAAAAACCATGTATACAATTCCTTCTATAATGATAGGGAAGATAGTGAAGTATGCTGTCTCCGTAGCCCTCACTTATCAGACTGTGAGCATGGAATACGCCAGTTAATTAAGTCGGAAGAATGTAAGGAATGGTTTCATGGCATGGACACGGTAATCAGTGTACATGATTTGCTATTGAAAACACTCCAAGCGGATGTGGATGGTGACGAGACACTTATAACTTCAGATAGAGCTTTTCTGGATTTGCTGGACAGGAATAAATTGCCTTTATATTATGAAATGCGCAAAGCAAACCCAATGAAGGTCACTAAAGATAACATTAAAAAATGTTTGAAATGTAGTTTCGATAACTCACAGATTGGTTATATTTCTAATGCACTGACAAAACATCTGAATGGAGAGGATGAACCAGATTTGGATTTTGTAAGGGTGCTTACGGCCTATAACAATTTCTGCATTGATAACCCTAAATCACAATATATGCCAGTTTTGAATGACAGATATCAGGAAATGTTTGAAGAATTGAAGGAAGAGGCACCCCCATATTTTTTTCATTATGCAAAAGAAACAAAAATGAAAAAATGCGCGCTCTATCACGAAAAGAGTAATGTAAACCGTATCAGCAAATACATCATGGTGAACACACGGGATAATAAGGATAATATCTGGAAACCGAATGCAGAGGACAATGTGTTTAATCCTCAGTATTTTCAAATTGCTGATTACAAGATTGACCGTTCTGCTGAGTTGTATAAAGAATTGCGTTCATTATTATTACAACTCAAGCAGATTAATGATAAAAAGTTCAATGACAGGCTTAATTCAGTGTATCAGAACGAAATTAAGAAAAAAGTGCTTGGTTATCAGCCATATTATTATTACTGTAATTGTAGGATTCTTGAGATAGTAGTAAAAAATTACAAAAATGTTGATAGAATCGGTATTAGGCGTAAAGCCGCCGCTTACCTTCTTGATATGGAGTATTACCAGGAAGAGAACCTAAATTCAAATAAGGCTATCTTATGGAATTGTTTTGGTGATATCCTATATGACAATCTTTGTAATAATTTACAAATGGAGAAGAGTGGAAAACGAGTAGGTATTAAAAAGTTGGCTTATCAGTCAAGGTGCGAAAAGAATAGGAAAATTGAAGAAGCAGTTATGCAAGCAGATAAAGAGGCTGACGAAAAGTATCGGGTTGCAATTACAGAAAAGGAATTTGAATATATCTGTTCTTTGCGTTGTCGGAAGAACTGTCAAAGGGATAGATATTTGTTGTTCCTGTTACTGGTATTGTATAAGCGGAAACTTGCCTATTTAGCTTCGTTAAAGGAACAGGATTCCATCACGCAGGATAATAAGAAGTATTTCAGATTATACAGGAATATTAAGTTTGGACGTGTAACCAGAGCAACATTGGACAAATGGCTGGGTGGTGTTTGTATCGCCAAAAAAGGGATGCTTCGGTTTAAGGAAAAGGGGATGATTGATATCATAGAGTGTGGTACTGGTGGCTATGATAAGATTTATCCAAAGTTCGTAAATAAAATAGGCACTGATGATAAAGTGGCCTTTTATGTAAATAACTGGGCTCCTATGATTGATTACTATTCCTACACAAAAGAAGCAGTTATAAAAAGATGTGAAATATGTAATAGGCCCTTCGTGGTTATTGGAAATAGCAAGACCTGTGGTGATTCGTGTTCAAGGATATTGAAGCTTAGAAATAAAAATGGTATTGCAAGTTAGGAAATTCGATTAATAATAGAGGTCAAAAAAGTCTTGTAAAATAAGGGCTTTTTTGGCCTTTTATGAAAATCGACTGTTTGCTAATAGAGAAGAGAGAGGGGCTAGGGTGAAACGTATTCTCACAAGAAAAAATAAAAGAAAGGAAAAATAAAATGAAGAATTTGAACCAGTTAGTAGCAAGATACCTTGAATTAAACGGGATTCGGATGCAGTTTTTCGCAGCTTTTATAGGATGCGAGCAATCAAGATGCTCAAGATGGTTAAGAGGTCAAGGTAAATTAAATCCTATAGAGTTGAAGCGGACACATGATTTTTTAGAAGGAAAACACATTAAAACCGCTGATTATATAATGAAGGAGTGATGTACTTATGGAGATGATTAGACTGGACGATGAAAGTTACACCTATTTAATCCAGATAATTAGTGAAAAATATTATCAAACAACAGATATTGAGGAGCTTAAAAAGATTAATCAGCTTTACAAAAAGCTCAAATTCAAGTCGGAAACATGGCTATCAAAATAAAAATTCTAATGGCATTCAGCCAGAATAAAATCCCACAAACAAAAAGATAATTGAAAAACTGAATAATGACATAAATTTATAAAGAATTAAGGAGAAATGATATATGACAGAAACGAAGAATATCAATATCTATACTGAACTGGATATTGCACGTGTGTTAACAAATATGGCCGATGATAAAAAGGATTTACTGTGTAACACATTAAAATTAAGCGAACTAAAAGAATTGGCCTGTAATAAGGATAAATATGTAAACTATCTCTCTAATGCAGAGAAGTGCGCTAATATATATGCCGCTTATGTAGATGCCTTGAAGCAATTCCATAAAAAGCTGTATGGTCCCCAGTCCGTTGATAGTTGAATTAATGATGTAGCTTGTGAATATAGGGGATTAAGCACACAGGATAAAGTGAAGTTTAATCGCGTAATTACTGCAAATGGCAATTTAGAGACTTCTTTGGAGATATTTAAGGAATCATGGGGAAAATTGATGGGTGATATTGCTGGAGGAAAATAAATAGGAACGTATGTACGCATAGGCGTTGCCAAAATAAAGGGTGTGGGTTATAATTAATCATAGAAATGAGGGGAGGAATTGATTGTGGGGAGAAAAATTGTTTGCCCAGATTGCGGGAGCATTGTTGATGAAGATATTTTAAAGGCTAAGAATAGCGAAAATACATGTTTAATATGCGGAGCTAATTTAGGCGGAGATAGTATAAATAAGGCAGAGGAACATTCCGATTGGATTACTTGGTATTACTATGGATTCAAGAGTGGTGATGGGAAATCAGCAACATTGAGCGAAAAGAAGATTGATTTAGATAAACATGGAGATACATTTTATTTAATAAAAGAATTTAAGGCACCACCAGAAGACAATCCAGGTGGACTAGATGAAGTAAAACGTATTCTTCGCACATATATACCGGATGCTTTTGCGCCACCAGCCTATGACTCAGCAATAAACGAAATCAGATGCCCAAGGTGTGGAAGTAATAGAATACAATTGGTCGGAAGAAAATGGTCATGGCTGACAGGAATAGCGACAAATAAGGTTGATAGAGTCTGCATGAATTGCAAGACAAGATTTTAAATAACTTAATACCTAAGAAATGATTAAGAGAGACTATAACGGCCTCTCTTTTATTATACACAAAAATAACATTTAAGGAGATTTTACATGGCAAGTAACAACGATTTTATGATGCAATTGGCAGCGGCATTGGATGCTGCTAAATCAAAGAAACAGATTAATTCCGACATTAAACAGTTGGAAAAGACAGTAAATTTGATGCGCTTAACCGCAACATTACTACGAGGTGACAGCAAAAAATTAATCAAAGAACAGATTAATCAAATTCAAGCACAATTGGCACCAGTTAAGTTGGCGGCAAAGCTGGATGAAAAAGCAACACAACGGGCTGTAAATAACGCCTTGAAAAATGTCAAATTCAGTGACATCGATATAAATGTAGATGGTTTAAATCTAAAACTTCGTAAAGCTCTTTCGAGCGTAAATTCCCGTATTTCAAAAATAACAGTACCAGTAGATTATGACATTAAGAAACAGCGTTTACAAAATGAGCTGACAACGTATCTGACAAAAAACAGTAAAATCAGGGAATCATCAGGATTATTGAATGAAGCTGATAATTTAAAAGCGTTGTTTGACAAAATTAATGACAAGAAAAGTTTGACTGAAGCCACAGAGCGGTTCCGTTTGTATAAATCGGAGGTCTTAGCTACTGGCTATGCTGGAATTAGTACAACAGACAAGTTGAAAGAAATGATCTCCAAAATAGGACATATCGGTTCTATTTTTGGTGTTGGTGCTATGATGGTCAGTCGTTTTTCTGACTCACTTAAAACATTAAAGGGAAATTCTACAATTCTAACAGAGATTGCAAAAACTTCCGAAATGACAGCAAGGCAGATTCGAGAAATTGGTGATAGCTCATTTGGAATTGCATCAAAGTACGGTATAAGATCAAATGGATACCTTGAAGGTGTCCGGGAAATGAGTCGGTCAGGATACAATGAATTATCTAAAGAACTTGGAGAACTTTCCGTATTGGCCCAGTCAGCAGGAGACATGACCGCTGATAGTGCTAACAACTATCTTTTAGCAACAGATGCAGCTTATAAATATAAAGGAAGCATTGAACAGCTAACAGCCGCACTTGATGGAGCAAACTATATTTCTAATAGAAACAGTGCTACACTGACTGATATTGCAGACGGTGTACGTGTAAGCGCCTCATACGCGGCAGAAGCAGGTGTCCAGATTGATGAATTAACAGCGGCAGAGGCAACCATGATAGCTACTACCAAACGTAGCGGCTCTGAGATGGGTCGGGCATTTAGGTCGATCTTATTAAATTTGCAACAGGTCAGGGGTGAATTTGACGGAGAGATTATTGATGAAGAGTCCTTAAAAAAGGTGGAAGCAAGATGCCATAGTTTAGGTGTAGAACTGGAAACAATGACTTCTGAAGGTGCAAAACTTAGAAACCCTATGGAAATTTTGAAGGAACTTTCACAGGTTTATAATAGCTTGCCTGATAGTAGTGTTGATAAACAAGGTATCATCTCTGACATAGGCGGAAAATATCATGCCAACGCTTTGGCAGCCCTACTTTCCAACTGGACATCCTATGAAAAAATGTTGGGTGAATTCTCGAAGGGAACTGGCAGTAGCTTACGAGAGGCCGCTAAAACCGCTGAATCATGGGAAGGCCGTTTAAATGCCTTACAGAATCAATGGGACAGTTTCGTTAACCATGTTACGGATCAAAGTACCATTAAAGGCGGTATATCATTTTTGGAAACTACCATAGGTGGAGCCAAAAAGCTGGTGGATACGTTAGGCGCTATTCCAACACTGCTGACCACAATAACAGGCGCTTATACATTATTAAATAAGGACTATGGAATTACTCAAATAACAAACCCTCAAAGCGGAAAGCTTGATATACAGGGAAATTACATGGGTGTTAATATCACCGCTTTAAAGGCCCAGAAGAAGCACTTTATGGAAGCTGAGGATGCTATTGCTCAATGGAATAAACAGGTTGTTGTTGGATTGAATGATATAAATAAATTTGAGGTATCCGTAGTCAAAAACAACACCCAGCTAAAAGAATACCTAGCCACTTGCACAGATGGTTCAGCGTCATTAGCTGGTTATCGTGCATCACTCAAAGCGGCAGGTGTTCAAACAGAAGCTTTACGTCTTAAAACAGTCTTAATGACCTCTGCAATGTCCTTCGGCCTTGGCCTGGCTATTCAGACCGGAATATCCCTACTCACAAAGGTTATAGATGAACAAGTCCATGCTCAGGAACGTGCTTTAGAAGCCGCTCAGGAAGCCGGTTCACGTATTAAGTCGATAAACGATACATATGCCTCTCATAGAAAAGTTGTAGAGGATACAGCATCGGCTTATGAAGAACTTTCAAAAGGTGTCGATACAGCAACCAATAGGAATATTAGCTTAGGCACTGAGGATTACAATAAGTTCCTTGACATCAATAAACAGCTTGCAGAGGCTTTTCCAGAGTTAATTACTACCATAGATGAGAATGGTAATGCCATACTGAATCTTGGAACACATGGCAGAACTGCTTCCGATGATTTACGAGAACTGTTAGCCGCTGAAGAAGATTTACAGAACTTCAAAATCTCACAGGAACTAACGGATGTATTTGGCGGTGTCAAAGTACAGGTAGATAATGCTCTTAAAAATCAAGAAGAGTATAATATGGAGTTGGAGAAAACACAGGAAGTACTGAAAGATATCCGTAATATGGCTGCTGGTAAGATATCTATCGGAGATTCGATCGATTTTACTGGTGATTTCATGAATGAAGGTGATGCAAATAAGCATAATGCTTATATCTCTGCAATTCAAAAATTCTATAAACAGTTAACACCAGAGCGCCGTATTGATATAGGTGAGATACTTGATACATCCAAAATTGTACAAATGAATCCTGATGGAACCTCATTCCGATTTTATCTGGACACAATGCAACTTTCAAGTGACGAGAAACAGACATTAACAAATCTTATACAGGAACAGTCTCAAGATATTGCAATCTCTCTGTCTGATTCTATTGGAATATCCATGCAGGAACAGGCTGAAAAGACAAAGGAAGCAGAACTTGCCTGGAAGGACTTTATTCCCAGTTTAGTTGCTACAATGAGGTCAAAAGCAACATTTAAAGAGTTGGATGAGACAACTCAGCAGATAGCATTACACATGGTAGAAGGCTTACAGATGGATGTTGCTGACCAGATGGATAAGAATAATCCGTATGAGTATATCAGGAATAGTATTATTGCTCCGTTAACAGCCCTGTCTGATGAGGATTTAAGCAAAGTATCCGATGCATACGAAAAGCTGTTTTCTTTAGATTCGGATAAGTTATCACTTGATGACACAAAGAAACAGGTGGATGGTTATATCAAGACAATTGCTGATATTCTTGGGAAAGACCCGATAAAGTTAAAAATTCAGTTTGGATTTAACGATATTGATTCACTTGTACAGAATTATTCAACAATCATGCAAAAAGCTGCTGAAAAGTTTAGCGGTCAAACTGCTCTGTCTTTGATTAAGGGTGGGGGAGAAAAGTATGAAACGGAATTTGATGAACTTGATAAATTTGCAAAAGCCAACAGTATAAACACACAGAATGAGATTGCATTCTGGAATAAATGCCTTGAAGAAAGTAAAACCAGACAAGAGGCAATGAAAAAGTATCTGGCGAATTCCAATATTGTTAATCAGGGAACCAATTTAACATTTTTGGATACGTTTGATAAGCTGGAAGAAATGACTGAGCCATTAAAGGCTCTCGATGAAGCTTATTCTAATTTCATAGATAAGGATAAAGAAATCACTTTTGATAATCTCGCAGCCTTGTCTGATAAGTTCAAAGATGTGTCTGGGATACAGAGTTATGTAAAAGCGATCCAAGATGCTAGAGGTAATACGAAAGCAACTCAGGAAGCATTTAATAACCTTACCAGCGCTTACATAGAACATACAGGCATACTTGACCAAGTAAATCAAAGCAATGCATCCTTAATCCAGTCATATCTTCAGGAACAAGGAATAGCAAATGCGGATATTCTTGTACAGCAGGCTTTATCACATAACCTCGCAGTTGTTGAAGCGCAAAAGTATTTAACAGCCAATGCCTCTTTTGATTTAGCAGACGCTACGAGTGATGAGATTGCAGCATTCATAAATTCTGCTGAAGCTGCTGATGTATCTAAAGCGGCTCTTATTGAGCTTATGATGTCTAAAATTTCCTGTAATGAAACTGGAATCGTGACTGATGGGGACATTCAGAACCTTATAGATCTAGCTACTGCTGCTGGTATTGCGGAAGCCGCAATCAAAAATGCCAAGGCCGCGCAGAATCAGAAAAACGCTCCAGGTGTAGCCCGGAGTGCTGGTGCTGAGAATGCCATCAGTGAGAGTATTTATGGAAATCTTGAAAGCGAGATCAAGGCTGAATTATACAAGCCGAGGGAATATAAATTCACTGGCGGAAGTGCTAGTAATAAGGCAAGAGGTGGCGGTTCAGGTGGTTCCAAAGATAAAACCAAAGAACCTACAATCTTTGATTTCATGCAGAATAAAGTAGATAAACTGGATAATACGATTGAACAGCTCCAAGATCAGGTAGATACATTTATATCATCTGTAGATAAGAATAATACGACAGACACAATCGTTGACCAAATGATTGAGAAAATGTCCATTCTTCAGCAGATGCATGATAAGTACATGGAAGAAGCCGCAAAGGTAGGATTAGCCCAGGAATACATTGATAAAATACAGAACGGCACTATGAATCAGGATGCAATCGCAAGAATCTCTGACGAAAATCTAGTCAAACAAATCCAGGAATACGAAAAATGGTACAAATCAGCGACAGATACAAACGACAAGATTGTCGAGACACGGAAGAACATTGAAAAACTTAATCTGAGCAAGCTGGATAACATCAAAAACCAGTTTGATAATATTCTAGGTGCGCAGAATGATTTAATTGATGCACAGAAACAGTACCTTGACCTCCGTGAATCAATGGGAGAAGAAATATATGCGGATGATTATGCCGACCTTATAGATTTGCAAGGCGAACTTGTCAATAAGAATGCAGAGGCTTATAATCGTCTGGCAAATGAAATGTCCAAAATCAATCTTGAGAAGGGCAGTAGTGAATGGTACAAGTACAATGAGGAATTACAGAAATATAAGAATAACATGATGTCTGCTGCATCAGCGGTCAAGGAGTATATGAACGCAATTGTTGAATTGGAGTTTAAGGGCTTGACTGATTTCAAGAGCCAGATGGATTCCATCAGTAATACAATTAGCACCATGTCTGACTTGATTGGTAATGTAGGGCTTACTGATGAAAAGGGAAAGCTAACAGAACTTGGATTAACTAAGATAGCACTATATGCGCAACAGCTTGCCAATTCCAAACAGGAAGCAGCGGAGTATGCAGAGGCTATGAACGCATTAAAGGATATGCTGGATGAAGGTCTGCTTACACAGGACGAGTATAATAAGCGTCTACAGGATTACACTTCTGCCCAGAATAGTGCTGTTCAGTCAACCAAAGAAGCAAAAGATGCTATCCTTTCATTGGTAAAGGACGGGATACAAGCTGAAATTGACGCTAAAAAGAAGCTTGTAGATGAAACCAAGGCGGCACTTGACGCTGAAAGGGATTTGCACGATTATCAAAATTCAATCTCTGAGAAGCAGGACAATATTTCAAAGCTGGAACGTCAGATAGCGGCATTGTCAAACTCTACTAATAGAGAGGACATAGCCCAGAGATTACAGCTCCAAAACCAGTTGGCAGAGGCCAAGAAAGAACTGTATGAACTACAGTATGACCATGAAATCGACCAGAGGAAAGAGGCGCTGGACAAGGAATTCAATGATTATGAAGAAAATAAGCAGAAAGAATCGGATGAGCTTGATTCAAACCTCGATGCACAGAATGCGGCGATTGAAAAGTATCTGAATGAAGTAAAGACGAAATATTCTACAGTATATGGAGTGCTTAACCAGTATGGAGATGAATATAGCCTGGCAGCAATAGAAGACCTGACTACTCCATGGAATGAGGGTGGTAATGCGGCAGATTTGTGTTCTGTAGCGGTAGGAGATGCATTGTCAAATATTCAGTACAATATAGATTCAATGGATTTCTCACGGCTGTATGAAATGATAGACCTGTTTAATTCACTTGGAATGTCAAATGGGATTGGTTTATCCGGTGGTGGTGATTTTGAAGATGTAACTGACCAGGGAAGATGGCAGAAAGGCAAGGGTGGAAAATGGTGGTATGGAAACTCCAATGATGATTATGTCTCAGGAGATATTTATACCATTAATGGGAAACAGTATGGTTTTGATGACGATGGATATATGGTGACAGGATGGCGTGATGACTTTGGAGATTGGCGATACTTTGAACCAGAGAATGGTGAAATGGTTATATCCCAATGGCGAAAGGACAAAAATGGCGATTGGTATTACCTTGATAAAGACGGTATAATGGCTACTGATATGGCTGTTAAAGCCAGGGATGGGGACGGATATTATTACCTTGACGAAAATGGTAAATATGATGGGAAACCTCTAACTGCTGAACAGGTTAGAAAACTTGGATATACAATTGGGTATAAAAAGGGTACAAAACGTATTTCTCATGACCAGCTTGCGTGGACTCAGGAAAACAAACCTGAACTAATTACACGTCCAAGTGACGGAGCTTTATTGACTCCACTGAAATTAGGCGATGGCGTAATAAATGGGGATTTGACTCAGAACCTTTTAGATATCGCTGGAAATCCGAATAGATTTGTTGAAGATATTGTCGCTCGGTCGATGCCTAATTATAAGATACCCGATTATGAAATACATCCAGTAAATAGAGAACAGAAAATCGAGGTTAATATGAATATTGGTGGAGTCCTGGATGAAGCTGCTGCCCGTGTGCTTAGTGAACGAATGCCAGAAATGCTTAAAAAGAATCATATGCAGATTACCAATCAGGTATGGAAAGATACTAGCTACGGAATGAAGGGCAAGTAAAGATAAATATTATAAGGCACTCAGAAATGGGTGCTTCTATGACTATGACAAATGGGAGGATTTAATGAAAACTTTGAGTAAAGATGATTTTGTAAAAATTGCAGATGGACTTATGGATAGAGTCAATAAAGAATATCCAGAAGAAAGTAGTCCGATGGTAAATAAAGTTGCTACAATAGCAATAGATATGTGTAACTGTTTCTTTCAAGAGTATGAAAAAATGAAGAATGAATAAAACAAATGATACGAACCTAATGAAAATATATAAAAAAAAGTGATGAATGACAAAATTGAATAATGAATTTAGTAAAGGGCGCTCTGAAACATGGGCGCTCTTTTGATGTGATTAAGAGTATGAATTATTAGAAATTATGGAATGAAAGGGAGTAGTTGAGTATTACAGGGGTAATTAGTATTGGTGATTATAAGTTAAAATCGCCTTTATATAGAGAAAAAGTATTAAAATCATATAATGAAAGTCTCAAGTATGGGATGACGGCACTCAAAGAAAATGATTGGAATAATTTAGTAGAACGTGGTATAATCAATCCGGATACGGTACTATCGCAAATTACTATGATGAAAGAAGACGCTGTATTAGCAGTACACCAGTACAAAATCAGTACTCTTTCAGATGGTCGTATAGGAACTTATGTGCCTGATGATAGTAAACCAAACAAACGTAGGAACATAAAGGAACCCAATTATGGCAAGATGATAGATAGGCTATATGAATTCTATGGTTTGGGACGGAATACGGATGTTGACAACATAAGGCTATGTGATTTGTTTGAAGAATGGCTGGAGTATAAGGCTAAAAAGAAACAAAATTCAGTGCAGACCAAAAAACAGAATAGGGCAAGCTATGAAAAATATGTTAAAGGAACTAAAATTGATTCAATCCCAATAAAGAATATAAAGACAATTGACCTTGAAGATTGGGCAATCGACGTACTTTCTGCCAAGGGGATGACAGCTAAAGGATTCAATACCCATAAAATTACAGTTACAGGACCGCTTAAGTATGCAAAGAGAAAAGGTTATATTTCGGAAAATCCATGGCAAAAGGATGAAATGGAATATACACATCTGTTTATATCTGAGAGAATTAAACCCTCTGCGGAGATGGTATTTTATCCAGATGAAATAGAAGCTCTTTGTCAGGAATTCGAGCGAGGGTTTTCCTTAAATGGTAATGTGGCTAATTTTGGCTTAATGGCAAATTTTGAGTTGGGATTACGTGTCGGTGAATTGGCTGCATTAAAATGGTCTGATATTAACTTTACCAATGAGACTGTATTTATTCAGCGAATGGAAGATAGTTCTGGAGACGTAGTGGAATATGTAAAGTCGGATTCTGAGGCGGGATACCGGGAATTGGAGCTAAGTGATGAAGTAGTCAACATATTTAAAAGGATAAAAAGAGAAAGTAGGATATTATCTGAATACGTGTTTTCTAATTCGGATGGTAGCCGTGCAACAAAAATGCAGTTCATCCATAGGCTGACCAAAGCGGAGATAGCATTGGGATGGGATAAATTTAAATATTCCCACTGCATCAGGAGGACAGTCGCATCAAGAATGGATGCTGGGGGATGGGCATTAGATGAAATTCGGAGATGGCTTGGACATACAAATAAAGAGACAACACTTAAATATTTGTACAACCCGTACAGAGAAAGTGAAACCAAGTGTAGAGTTAAGAAAACATCAATTTTACATACAAATAGTAGTTGTCTTCAACTGTCTTCAAAAAATGGTACTTCTATTGAATATAAAAAAGTGCCAGAAGCCTTATAAAATAAGGGATCTGACACATTACAATGGAATCGGAGTAACAGGATTTGAACCTGCGACCTCTCGGCCCCCAGCCGAGCGCGCTACCAAGCTACGCCATACTCCGTTCTCGAACCTCACTTATTATATCAGATAATTTTCATTTTGAAAAGACCTAATTTTAATTTATTCGGAGAATTTAAAAATGGCACAGAAACCAAGAAAGAAAAAGCGGATTGTCAGCTTTGATTTGGATATGACACTGCTGGACCATAAGACATGGAAAATTCCGGACAGCGCTATGAAAGCCCTGGAGCTGCTGCGGAAAGACTCGGTCATTGTCATAGGAAGCGGCAGGAACATGGACCATGATATGAGTGTGGTATACCGGGATATGATTATGCCGGACGCAGTGATACACATGAACGGAACGCGGGTCGTGGCTGAGGGCAATGTCCTCTTTGAACATCTGATGGACAAGGACCGGCTGAGGGCATTGCTGGAATATGGGGATACCCACGGAATTTCCCTGGGCGTCAGCCAGGAGGGAAAGGATTATTATATACACCCGGAGGGCGTGGTCCGCATGGACCGGCTTCGCTGGGGTGTTTCGGAGCGCAATTTCATGGATGGATGGGAACTGATGGATATGCCGGTGAGGACATTGGTGTACATAGGCGGTCCGGAAGGCGCCAGGGAGCTGGAGGACCATTTTCCTGAATTCAAATTTCCCATGTTCTCGGGGAACATGGGGGCGGATGTGGTGGAACGGGAGGCCTCCAAGGCAGAGGGACTGAAACGGCTGTGCCAGTACTATGACATAGGCCTGGAGCGGACAGTCGCCTTTGGAGACAGCATGAATGACTATGAGATTGTACGTGAGGCAGGCATCGGTGTTGCCATGGGAAATTCCGTGGAGGAGCTGAAGACCGTGGCGGATTATGTTACAGATGATATTGACCGGGACGGGATATGGAAGGCCTGCAGGCATTTTAGTTTGATTTAGGTTCGCCTTCTTTGAAGAAATGCTTGGAAGAAATTATTTAAAACATAATGTAATCAAGATAATTTAAAAGAATAATTTATTAAGAACATAAGGGAGAACGGGTATGGCAAGAGAATTTGACGTAGTGATTATAGGAGCCGGGCCAGGGGGCTATACGGCAGCGCTTAAAGCAGCGGAATTTGGCCTCAAGGTTGTGGTGATAGAGGCAAAGAAGATTGGAGGTACATGCGTAAACCGGGGATGCATTCCCACCAAGGCGCTGCTGCATGCCTCCGATATGTTTCATATGATGCAGAGCTGCGATGAATTTGGCGTGTCTACTGATTTCATTTCCTTTGATTTTGGGAAAATGCAGAAGTATAAGAAAAAAGCAGTGGTTAAATACCGGGATGGCATTCAATATGGCTTTGAAAAGCTGAATGTGGAAATTGTTTACGGAACAGCGGTGCTTCGCAGGGACAGGACCGTGGAGGTGGAGCTAAAGGAAGGCGGCCGGGAATTCTTCCGCGGAAACGCAGTCATCATAGCCACAGGCGCGGTGTCCTACATGAGCCGGATTCCCGGCGCGGACCTGGCAGGCGTATGGAACAGCGACAGGCTGCTGGCAGCGGAGAGCTGGAATTTTGACAGGCTGACAATCATGGGCGGAGGCGTTATCGCGGTGGAGTTTGCCACCATGTTCAACAACCTGTGTTCCCATGTGACCATTGTGGAGAAGCAGAAGCATCTGATGGCGCCCATGGATGATGTAATGTCTGCGGAGCTGGAAAAGGAGCTGCGCCAAAAGGGCATTGACGTGTACTGTGATGCCACGGTTACTGAGATACTGGAGGAAGAGGGCGGACTCAGCTGCGTCATCACTCCCAACGGGGAGGGAGGGCCTGTTAAAATGAGAGCAGGCCAGATACTCATGGCCATCGGGCGCCGGCCAAATGTGGAAAAGCTTTTGGGCAGGGACATTTCTCTTGAGATGGAAGGCGGGAAGATTGCCGTAAACAGCGATTTTGAGACAAGCGTGCGGGGAATCTACGCCATTGGTGACGTGTCCGCCAGAACACAGCTGGCCCACGTGGCAGCGGCCCAGGGCACATATGTGGTGGAGAGGATAGCCGGAAGACCCCACAGCATTAAGCTGGAGGTAGTGCCCAATGGCATGTATGTGTCCCTTCCAATTGTGCCAAACTGTATCTATACGGATCCGGAGATTGCCACCGTCGGCATCACGGAGGAAATTGCCAGGGAAAAAGGACTGAAGGTGCGCTGCGGGCATTTCTCCATGAGAGAAAATGGAAAATCCATCATAACCGGCGGGGAAAATGGATTTATCCGTCTGGTATTTGAAGCGTATTCCAACACCATTGTGGGGGCGCAGATGATGTGTCCCAGGGCCACGGATATGATTGGAGAAATAGCCACGGCCATAGCCAACGGACTGAGCGCAGAGGAAATGTCCTTTGCCATGCGGGCGCAGCCTACTTACAATGAAGGCATTGGGGCGGCTATAGAGGATGCCATGAGGAAGAAATAGGTGCGGGGAGACAGAAAGAAATGGAAGGAAGGATAATAGTATGAATGTGATTCAGAGCAGGCTGAACGCATTGCGGAAATTGATGAAAGAGCGGGGAATGGATGCGTATATGATACCCACGGCTGATTTCCATGAATCCGAATATGTGGGAGAGCATTTCAAATGCAGGGAATATATGACCGGATTTACCGGATCGGCAGGTACGGCCCTGGTTACAATGGACGAAGCATGCCTTTGGGTAGACGGACGCTACTATGTGCAGGCAGCTGCCCAGCTAAAGGATTCCACGATGACCATGATGAAAATGGGACAGGAGGGCGTTCCCTCCCTGGGAGCGTATCTGGACGACAAAATGCCTGAGGGCGGCTGCCTGGGATTTGACGGCAGGGTAGTAAATGCGGCCGAAGGGCTTGCCCTGGAGGAACTGTTAAAGGAGCGGGGAGCGCGTATTTCCTACGGGGAAGACCTGGCAGGCATGATTTGGCAAGAACGGCCTGAGCTGTCGGCGGAGCCTGCATGGGTTCTGGATGAGAGATATGCGGGAAAGAGCGCATTGGAAAAGATCGCGGATGTGAGGGAGGCTATGAAAAAGGCCCATGCGTCGGTCCATGTGCTTACCTCCCTGGATGATATAGCATGGCTGTTAAATATCAGAGGTAACGACATCCTGTACAATCCGGTGGTGCTGTCGTACGCGCTGTTGACCATGGACCAACTGTACCTGTTTGTCAACAGCAGTGTGCTGGTGGGAAAAGCTTATCCGTATCTGGAGGATGCGGAGGACATAAGCGTGAGGGAGTATCTGGAACGGATGGGTGTCACGGTGATGCCTTATGACGGAGTATATGACATGGTGGAGGAGCTTAAGGGCGAAAAGGTCCTGCTGGAGAAATGCAGGGTCAACTATGCCGTTTACCGCTTGATTAACGGAGCCAATAAGGTAATCGACAGAATGAATCCCACTGCTTCCATGAAGGCGGTTAAAAATGATGTGGAGATAGAAAATGAAAAGCGGGCCCATATCAAGGACGGCGTGGCCATGACCAAGTTTATCTACTGGCTGAAGAAGAATATGGGGCGCATTCCCATGGATGAAATCAGTGTGTCGGATTATCTGGAGAAGCTGCGCATGGACCAGGAGGGGTGTATAGGCCTGAGCTTTGCAACCATATCCGCATATGGTGCACATGGAGCCATGTGCCATTATTCCGCCACACCGGAGAGCAATATCTCTCTGGAGCCCAGGGGACTGTACCTCATTGATTCCGGAGGTCAGTATTATGAAGGGACCACCGACATTACCAGGACCATTGCCATGGGGCCGGTGACAGATGAGGAAAAGGAACATTTTACTTTGGTGCTTATGAGTATGCTGCGCTTGGGAGATGTTAAGTTCCTCCATGGCTGCCGCGGACTCAGCCTAGATTATGCGGCCAGAGAGCCGCTGTGGAGACGGGGACTTAACTATGAACATGGCACCGGACACGGGGTGAGCTATCTGTCCAGCGTACATGAGCGCCCCAATGGCATCCGCTTCAAAATGGTCCCGGAGCGCCAGGATAATGCGGTGATGGAAGCGGGTATGATTACATCGGATGAACCTGGCGTGTATATTGATGGAAGCCACGGAATCAGGACGGAGAATCTGGTTTTGTGTGTTGAGGACGAAAAGAATGAATATGGCCAGTTCCTGCGGTTTGAGTACCTGACGTATGTTCCTGTTGATTTGGAGGTAATTGACAGGGGGATTATGTCTGACCGGGATGTGAAACTGCTGAACCGGTACCATGAACAGGTGTATGAGAAGATTAGTCCATATTTGGATGAGGATGAGAGAGTGTGGCTGGCGGAGGTTACGAGAGCGGTTTGATGATGGCCGGATGCGGGGAAAAGGGTCGGACAGACTGAAATAGATAATGGGTGTAAAATGGCTGGGTAATCCCGCGGCATTGCAGAATGCAGAGCAGCGCTGCGGGAGATGCCGGGCCTTTTTTGTGGGAAGGGGTGAGGTGTTTGTTGGTGTTTGAGGTGTTTGGTAGTGGGATTTTTTTTGTTGCTATTTTTTTGGTGGTTGGGGGAGGGGGTGCGTATGGGATGGGGGCGTAAGCGGAGGTGAGGGAGCTGGAAATGAGTATGTGACCAGCCAAGATAGGGAAATGAGGACGTAAAGACATAGGAGAGAAACATTAAGGAGATAAATAGGTGGGTGAAAAAATCGGTATTTTGTTAGATTTATTGGCATTTGTGTGTGGATTTTTTGAGGGTTTGTGTGGGGGATGGGGGTAGTATCCGGCAGCATGAACACTTTTACGAGATAGGACCCTTATAATGGGGAGGGTAAAAGGTTATGTTGACTTGTTAGCTGACAGCAGGTATGTGATTTATTCGCTGATTTATTCAGTTTATATGGTTATACATTAGGGGAAATATATGGTAGAATGGCCATATGGATTTTGATTTTGAGGGAGGTTAGGTATTTTTGAATGAAGTTGAAGTGACTTGGAAATGGTTATAGGCGTAGAAAATTATGGACGAATATAGGAGATAGATAGAAAGATGGCTGAAAGGATGGAGAGAGGGATGGCTGGAAAAATAGCTGGAAAGACGGCTAAAAGAATGGATACAGGTTCGGGAACAGAAAGCAGGAAAGCCGTAGATGGAGATAAAGACAGAGCAAAGGATAGTAAACATAAGGTGAGGGACGAAGAAGGTAAGACTGGTGTGGGTAAGAGCGGGAAACGGTTTGCAGAAGATGGGGATGCTTTGTCCAAACAGCGCAGTGGAGAAAAACGCAGGGATGGCAGTTTGCCAAGAGAGCGCAAAGGGACGGATGGATTGTCTGCACCAAAAAAACAAGATGGAAGGGGATTAAGTGCTGGATATCGGAGAGAGGATTCCAAAAGAGGCGGTTCATATGGGGGACGGGGAACCAGAAGGAGCACCAGTATCTGTCCGGTGCTGAATCTGTGCGGAGGCTGCCAGCTGCTGGATATGGAGTATGCTAAACAGCTTGATTTCAAACAGAAGCAGGTAGAGGAACTGCTAAAAGGGCTCTGTCCTGTTAAGCCTATTATAGGTATGAAGGATCCATTTCATTATCGCAATAAGGTTCATGCTGTATTTGACAGAGATAAAAAAGGAAATATCATTTCCGGAATATATGAAGAAAATACACACCATGTAGTTCCTGTGGAGAAGTGCCTTATAGAGAACCAGAAGGCGGATGAAATCATCGGTACTATACGCGGAATGCTCAAATCTTTTAAAATTCGGACCTATGATGAGGATACGGGCTTTGGACTTCTCAGACATGTCTTAATCCGCAAGGGTTTTTCCACGGGGGAAATTATGGTAGTGCTGGTTACGGCATCTCCAGTGTTTCCGTCTAAGAATAACTTTGTTAAGGCTTTGCGGGAGAAACATCCGGAGATTACCACCATCGTCCAGAATATTAACGGAAGAGGGACAAGCATGGTTCTGGGTGATAAGGAGCATGTGTTATATGGCAAGGGATATATTGTGGACGAACTGTGCGGATGCCGGTTCCGTATATCGTCAAAGTCATTTTACCAGGTGAATTCCGTGCAGACAGAAATTCTTTATGAAAAGGCATTGTCACTGTCCGGTCTTACCGGGCGGGAACTGGTGGTGGATGCGTACTGCGGTATCGGAACCATTGGAATCATAGCAAGTAAGGCTGCCGGGAAGGTTATTGGAGTGGAACTGAATCAGGGTGCGGTCAGGGATGCTGTTAATAATGCGAAGATGAATGGAATAGATAATATTCGTTTTTATTGTAATGACGCCGGCCGTTTTCTGGTGAATATGGCTGAACAGGGTGAGAATGCAGATGTGGTTATCATGGATCCTCCCAGAAGCGGAAGTACGGAGGAGTTTATGGACGCCGTAGGAAAGCTGGGAGCCGGAAAGGTGGTGTATGTGTCGTGTAATCCGGAAACGCTGGCCAGGGATGTGAGGTATATGAAGAAGCTGGGGTATCGGGCGGTGGAGGCTTGGCCGGTGGATATGTTTCCGGAGACTGACCATGTGGAGACTGTGGTGTTGATACAAAGAAAAGATACCTAGAAATCCTTGAATTTACGCACTTTGTGACATTTTTCAGTTTCAATAAAATCTGTGAAAATCATAAGGAAAAGATACTTGTGAAGAAAGTAACCGTAGTTGTGGCATTAGACCTCGATACGGGGAACACAAAAAATCCTGACAATGAAAGTGAATAGTGGACTATCAGATATATTGATAGATTATAGGGATACTTGAATGAGAGTGTCCCTATTTTTTATATTAGGGCATTCCAATAATGGAGTGCCTTTTCAATTTCAAAACAGGAGGAAAAAAGAATGAGTAGTACAGCGTTAGGAGCAGAGAAAGCGAAAAAGATTATTTTTATCAGTGATGGACATGAGAAATTCTACTATGAGAAATTGAAAGAGGTCAGGTATCAGGACGTGTACCACAAAGCACTTGTATATTGTCTTGGTATCAGCAATGACACAAGAAGGAACATTAAAAGCATTTATGATTTTAAGACAGGCTGTGTAAAAACGGAATGCCTGCATGAAGGCTGGCAGACCAGCGGGAGTGTAAAAGTAGTCAGGATGGCGTTCAACCTTTATTGCAATGGTACGCCGAGTGTCCTTGATTATGATGATGCGGAGGAACAGGTAGACGAGTGCAGACTTTACACAGTGGAAGAATTGTTCTGCTGTGCTTATGCACCCTATTTTTGGCAGGCGATACAGATCAGGTATCCGGAGTACGCAACCTATAACCACAGTCTGTACGCCATGTTTGGAGGACAGGATTGATGTTAAAAGTCAGGCTAATGGGAACAAGGAATGATATTAACTGGTTCGGTAAGATTTTGCGGAGAAATCCCAAAATTGAGGTAACAGAGTTTTCCGACTTGTTCTCAAATAAGGGAACAAAGAAATATTACCGGGCTTATGTGGAAGTTAAGAAAAGCAATGTAAAAGAAGAACAGTAGATTGCAAAGGAGAATGGAATCATGTGTAAAATAATCGCAATCGCAAACCAAAAAGGCGGTGTCGGCAAGACTACCACCACAAGCAATTTAGGGATAGGACTGGCAAAACAGGGAAAAAAAGTGCTGCTGATTGATGCGGACGCACAGGGCAGTCTGACAGCGAGTTTAGGATATACAGAGCCGGATACTCTGGAAGTCACGCTTGCAACCATTATGGGGGATTTAATCAATGATGAAGAAGTAGAGCCGACAGAAGGTATCCTGCACCACGAGGAAGGGATAGACCTTATGCCGGGGAACATTGAATTGTCCGGTCTGGAAGTTTCCCTTGTGAATGTTATGAGCCGGGAAATGATATTGAGGTCATACATAGAGATAGTCAGGGAGAATTACGATTATATCCTGATAGACTGTATGCCTTCGCTCGGTATGATTACCATAAATGCCCTTGCCTGTGCCGACAGCATTTTGATACCCGTACAGGCGGCGTATCTGCCCGTCAAAGGCTTACAGCAGCTCATTAAGACGGTTGGCAAGGTAAAGCGGAAGATGAACCCGAAACTGGAGATTGAGGGCATATTGCTGACAATGGTGGACAGCCGGACGAACTATGCAAAGGACATCAGCTCCATGCTGAAGGATGCCTATGGAAGCAGCGTAAGGATATTTACAAATATTATCCCCATTTCGGTAAGGGCGGCAGAGATTTCGGCGGAAGGCGTCAGCATTTATAAGCATGATCCAAAAGGGAAAGTAGCGGCGGCTTATGATTCTCTGACAAAGGAGGTGCTTGCAGATGGGCAGTAATAAGAGAGCTGGAAGCGCATCAAAAGTCAGGATAGATAAATTTGAGGATTTATTCGGCGGTTCTGCGGAACAGGAAAGCTCCGCAGAGCAGATTATCAACGCACCTCTTACAGACCTGCATACGTTCAAAGACCACCCTTTCCGGGTGGAAGATGATGAGAAGATGGAGGAAACAACGGAGAGTATCCGCCAGTACGGGGTGCTTGTTCCGGGCATTGCAAGACCGAGGGAGGGCGGCGGCTATGAAATCATAGCCGGACACCGCCGGAAACGTGGTTCAGAGCTTGCCGGAAAGAAGGAAATGCCTGTGATTGTCCGTAATTACACCGATGATGAGGCGACGATTATCATGGTGGATTCCAACATTCAGAGGGAGGACATCTTACCAAGCGAGAAGGCAAGAGCCTATAAGATGAAGTACGAAGCGATGAAGCATCAGGGAAAAAAGTCAGGGAAAAACACCCTTGATGAAGTCGGGGAAGCTGCCGGGGAAAATGCAAAAAAGGTTCAGCGGTATATCTGGCTTTCCCGGCTGTCGGAAGAACTTCTTGCTATGGTAGACAGTAAAAAACTCGGCTTTTCACAGGGGGTGGATATTTCTTTTCTGACGGAGGAAGCGCAGCAATGGGTACAGGCTGTCATAGAGGAAAAAAGCTGCAATATCAGCATGGTACAGTCGGCAAAAATCAAGGAATATGGCAAGACCGGGGAGCTTACCCTTGCGATGGTGCGCCTGATACTGACGGAGGAAAAGCCGAAAGAACGCAAGGTGACACTGAAAGCGGATAAAATCAGCGAATATTTTGCGGAGGATTACAGCAGTGAGGAAATAGAGGGCATCATCATTCAGCTATTGGATGAGTGGAAGAAAAAACAATAGAGGGGAGGTGCATCAGCGTGGATGGCACGATAAAATTTGACTATTATTATGGCATCGAAGCGGAACAATTTTCCTTTTACAGAGTTCCAAGACTGCTGATAAAAGACACAAGGTTTAAAGAGTTGTCCAGCGATGCAAAGCTCCTTTATGGTCTGATGCTTGACAGGCTGGCATTATCAATCAAGAATGGCTGGCTTGACGAAGAAAACCGGGTGTATATCCATTACACACTTGACAACATAATGGAGGATTTGGGATGTGCAAGGGAAAAATGTGCAAAGGTGATTGCGGAGCTTGACAGCAAAAAAGGCATTGGTCTAATTGAGAAGAAAAGGCAGGGATTAGGCAAGCCGGACATTATCTATGTGAAGAATTTCGCAACACTGGATGCCGCAAAAGAGCCGGGCAGAGAGCCGGAAAAGCCTGATATTGCTGACAGTTCCGCAGAAGTTCGGAAACCGAACTTCAAGAGGTTCGATAATCAAACTTCAAGAAGTTCGGAAATCGAACTTCAAGAGATTCGGAAACCGAACTTGCAGGAGTTCGGAAATCAAACTTCAAGAGGTTCGGAAACCGAACTTGCGGAAGTTCGGGAATCGAACCCTAATTATAACAATACTAATTATACTGATTTGAGTTATAACAATCCTATCAATCAATCCAATCAGGAGATAGAAAAAGCCAAGCAAGGCAAGCTGGATGATGATATGATTGATGCGATGGATGATGCTACTGCCTACATGGAAATCATCAAGGAAAATATTGAGTATGAGCATCACATGAAATACGGTGACTGGAGCGAAAAGGGGCTGTATGAGGAACTTTATGAGGTGATCTGCGAGATTATGTGCGTAAAGCGCAGGACGGTAAAGGTCAACGGGGAAGATTACCCTTATGAGCTTGTAAAATCAAAGTTCCTGAAGCTGAACAGCTCCCATTTGGAGTATGTCATTGGGTGCATGAAGGAAACCACAACCAAGATAACCAATATCAGGGCATACATGGTGACTGCACTCTACAATGCGCCCAATACCATGAATCACTATTACCAGCAGCTAGTACAGCATGATATGTATGGCGGAGGGTGGGAAGAAAAAGGAATGTTCCAGTCTAAAGAGGAAGGAGATGGATAAATGGAATCTATGAGGGATATTGACCGGGCAATGGAACGGGAGATAGCAAAGGGAAGCTGCCCATTAAGGTTTGTGAAGATAGAATTTAGCGATTCCCCTTATCAGGAGATTGCATCAAGGGAAAAGCTGTTAGAGGTGCTGTCCTACCTGTTGCGAACTGGCGATTATGGCAGGTTTGCCGGGAAAGGGACGGGGAATAATGTTTACATGGATATGAAAGGCAGAGAAGCAGCTTTCAAGCGTACCCGTTCTTTTATTGACCGGAATAACATATTTTCCGCAATCCGCAGGTATGGGAAGAAAATAAAGCCGGATTTTGACGGGCATACTTATCTGGAAACAGTGCGGTGCTGCTTTGAGCTGCCGGAAGGGGAACGGGAAAAGTACCAGGTAACGTATGACGGGCAGGAAACATTCGTTTTGCCTATGTCAGATAAATATATCCTCGGACTTTACACGCACTGTATCTCGGCAAGGCGGGCAGTGCCGGAGGATATGGATATTCCAAGCACAGGCTTTTCAGAGAAAGAACGGGGCATTGTCAGTCTGGAGGGAGTGCGTGATGTACTGTTTCAGTGCCTTTTGTTTGACACGATAAAATGCGGGGAGGGTATGTTATATGCTGACCTCTGCACGATTTACTGTTTAAAATAAAATAGATAACTTTTGGACTTTTTGTCCAGAAGTGGATTAGGAGGAGCGTCTATGGCAGAAAAATATATTACGGAAGAACAGCGGGCAGGATGCCGGAAGGTTGCGGATGCGTTCGCAGAACTGTATGAGCTGACCGATGTGGTGGTTGCGGATGCCGGGCGGTTCGGGTTTGTCCGTCTGCAATGGTTCAGCGAGGGAGAAGGCTTTGATTCGGCAATGGCTTTTTCGGACAGCAGGGAACTGTTTGAGGAACTGTGGCGGATATGGTATGAACATGAAGTCTTAACGCCTGTGTTGGGAACACCGCTTGCGGAGCTTGACTATGACGAGATATTCCAGACGCTTTCCAAAGACAGGCAGAAGGAAATAACGGAGAAAAAGAAGTATTTCCTTGCCCGGTGCAAAGACGTTTTCAGTTAATTAGCAGATATGTTTCTCTCTCTCGGAGTTGTGTTCCCGCTAAAAACAAGTTATAATGATGCTGACAAATCGGTATTTGAGGAGGACAAAAATGGAATATACAAAGAATGATTTAATTGAAGCGAAAAGGAAAATTTGGGGGAAGGAGAGAACATGGGAACAGAGGAAAGTAAAAAAATCTGGGAGAAAAACGCACAATTTTGGGATAATGCAATGGGTGACAAATCTAATGAATTTCACAGAGAGGTAGTACGTCCCAAAGTAACGGAACTTCTATCTCCTAATCCTGCGGATTACATTTTGGATATTGCGTGTGGCAATGGAAATTATTCTTCGTATCTTGCACAAAGAGGCGCTTCGGTTGTCGCTTTTGATTACAGCAAAAAAATGATAGAATTGGCTAAAAGACGGCAATCACAATATGCAAAACAAATTGAATTTTGTGTGGCGGATGCGACCGATAGAAAAAGTATATTAGAATTAAAAAGAAATCGAGCCTTTACGAAAGCAGTTTCTAATATGGCAATTATGGATATTACGGATATTGAACCACTTCTTATGGCTGTTTATGAACTGTTGCAGGAAAGCGGAATTTTTGTCTTTGCAACGCAACACCCTTGTTTTGTCACGTTGACTGAAAAATATATGACACCGCACAGTTACTATGATATAGCGATTGAAGGGCAACCGGAGGAGCAGATTTATTATCATCGTTCCATACAAGATATTTTTAACCTTTGCTTTAGAGCTGGATTTGTCATTGATGGATTTTATGAAGAATGTTTCAAAAACAACAAAGAAATTCCTATGGTAATGATAGTAAGGCTTAAAAAGGTAAAACGTGATAGCTTAAAATAAATTCCAATTTATAGAGTAATTAATGGAAGCGCTTTTCAGGAAGGGAGATATTTTTACAATCCCGGAGCGTTTTCTGTTAGAATAGACCGTATCAGGGATAAAGGCAAGAGTGGTGTGTTTGGGGAACAGGAAGCGGCTGAAAAGGGCGGACAGGACATATAAAGACTTAAAGCAGAAACAGAAAGCGAAGATAGCGGACAGTATGTTTGAAAAGACCTGTGATTATTACAGGGAGCATGGCAAGCTGCCAGAAGGAGAGGACTGTGAAAGAATTGCGGGGCAAATCTACCAGAGAGTAAAGGGGATAGCGGAAAAGGCTTCCTTTGATGAAATATACAGCCTGTATCTTTACCGGCTACCATGCTATGAAGTGCGGATAGCGGAGAACGGGATTCCCGAAAAGAAAGAAAAGAAGAAAGATGATGCGGATAAGCCAAAAGTGAAGCGGAAAGGCATGAGCAAAAAGGTATGCCCGAACTGCGGCAGGAAAATGAAGCAGCAGTTTATCGGCTTGCAGCACTGTAAATGCGGTATGAGCTGGAAGAAGGATATAGGCTATTTTGAGCGTACCGGGGATATGGTTTTTGCTCTGGAACGCAGAAAAGTAGGGAAAAAGACGAAGCAGTGTCCAGTAATCCGGTACAAATAAATTGAATATGGGAAACAGCGTAAGGGCAGTTATAGACCGATAATATCGGTTTGTAGCTGCCTTTTTTGCGTTTATATAACTTCTGGACAAAAAGTCCAAAAGAGAAAAGGAGAAAAGGATGGAAAAGAAAAAAGTAAAAATAATGCTCTCTGCGGCGGCAGTGATGACAGCGGCGGGGAGCGGAATCTTCTGTGCTTGGAAAGCCGGGAAAAAGAAGAAAATGGCGGAGGTCAGAGCGGATGCGCCTGACTTGGAAGAAGGGCTGACAGAGGAAAAAGTGAGGGAATCGCTGCTCCGGCTGTTCCGGTTATATGCGGACAGTGAATTTGATGACCTTGCGGAGTTTCTGGGTGACGGGAGCAATCCGAGGGAGTATGCGGCAGAAAACTATTCGGGGCAGTTATTCCTCTATCTCAAAAGGAACATGACAGATGTAATGATACTGGAAGGGGATGACGGTACAGGGAAAGAGCCGTTTTCCATGACGGATGAGCTTTTCCATTATCCAGCCTGCATGATAAGCTGCCAGATTGAGGAATTACTGTCAGATAATTTTACCTTGTGCCTTGAGAACGAGATATGGATGCTTGAGAACGGGGAGTTTGCGTCTGTTTATTGTGTCAGTCTGACGAATGGAACCGGGCGGCTTTCTTACCGCTTTCTGGATACCTATATTAAAAATACGTGGGATATTCCGGTCAGCTTTGACGATCTGGAAAGCAGTTTTGCAAAGATAGCTGAAGCGGTAGAAGAAGGACGGGCGGCAGAACTGCCATAACCCGTTCAGAAAGGAGCGTTTATGAAATATCTGATTCACAGGCTGTACGTCCCACCCTGACGGGGGTACAGCAATAAAGAAGAAGGAGGAAAACCATGCAGGAGGAAGTGACACAAAAAACGATTGCCCTTGTGTTTAAATCTTCCCGGCTGACTACCGACGTGCTGAAAAAGGCAATGAAGATGTATCTGGAACACCGGAAACAGGGAAAACAGGCATCACATGGGAAAATGTCAGTGAAAGATCTGGTCGGTCAGGGTATGGGTGCTTCGAGCATTGAGGTGACGGATAACAACATCAAGTCTTTTGAGAAAGTGGCAAAAAAATACAACGTAGATTTTGCTGTGAAGAAAGATAAGACAGTTGCACCGCCGAAGTACATGGTATTTTTCAAGGGCAAGGATGCCGACGTGATTACGCAGGCATTTAAGGAATTTGTAAAAGTTAATGAGAAAAAGCATGACCGCATCTCCGTAAAGGAGAAGCTGGCGGAGTTCCGGGAGCAGTTGGGGAAGGATAAAAACCGGGAGCGGGCAAGGGAACACCAGAAGGACAGGGGGCAGTCATTATGAGTAAAATCGTAGAAGGCATTGCCAAAGACTTAAAATCCATTCCCGAAAAGCTCAAAGCAAAGACGGGGAATGTGGATAAAAAGAAACTTCTCCTTATGAACCTGCCTTATGTGCTTGCCGGATATTTCTGCGACAAGATAGCGTGGCTGTGGCGGGTATCGCCGGGGCAGGACGCTTCCGCAAAGATGATGGCGGTCATGGCGGGGATGGAGGACTTATTTTCTAACCCATTACCGAGTTTTTACCCAAAAGATTTATTGATAGGGGCAGGGTGCGGCGTTGCGCTCCGCCTTGTGGTGTATTTCAAAGCCAAGAACGCCAAGAAATTCCGGCATGGAATGGAATACGGTTCTGCAAGGTGGGGAAACGCAAAGGATATAGAGCCTTATGTCGATCCGGTTTTTGAGAACAATGTGCTGCTTACAGAAACGGAAAGGCTGATGATGTCAGGCAGACCAAGACAGCCGAAGTATGCAAGGAATAAAAATATCCTTGTTATCGGCGGTTCTGGTTCAGGCAAGACGAGGTTTTTTGTAAAACCGAACCTGATGCAGATGCACTCAAGCTATGTTGTCACTGATCCGAAAGGCACTGTGTTAGTCGAGTGCGGAAAAATGCTCTTAAAGAACAATTACCGGGTAAAAGTGCTGAATACCATTAACTTCAAGAAGTCCATGCACTACAATCCTCTCGTTTATATCCGAAGCGAGAAGGACATTTTGAAACTTGTAAACACAATCATTTTAAACACCAAAGGGGAGGGGCAGCAATCCGGCGAAGATTTTTGGGTGAAAGCCGAAAAGCTCTACTATACCGCACTGATCGGCTACATCTGGTATGAGTGCGTGGAGGAAGAACAGAACTTTACCACCCTGCTTGACATGATAAACGCAAGTGAAGCGAGGGAGGACGACGAGGAATTTAAAAACCCTGTTGATTTGATGTTCGATGAGCTGGAGGAAAGAGAGCCGGAACATTTTGCAGTCAAGCAGTATAAAAAATACAAACTGGCGGCGGGTGTTGTATGCTCTAAAAGACTTCTTAATCAAGCGGTTGGGAAGTCTCTTAGAACACACAACCTAAAATCGAAGAAAGGAGCGCAAGTTATGAGAAAAAACGAGAAAATCACTGCTCTGTATGAACGACTGAGCCGTGATGACTTTGGCA
>OBXO01000230.1_pt1 | contig 56855 bp, 57 predicted proteins | sample 1501431 | NCBI WGS metagenome assembly OBXO01 (sample SAMEA2580163, study PRJEB22360) | human gut metagenome | biome: human gut; feature: human-associated habitat; material: faeces | place: Denmark | collected 2008/2010
ATAGACCATGTCTATTTTTATGAAATTGAATTTGCGAAACTAATTATACGTTATCTTCTTAAGAAATAATTGGAGGCAGGCTGGATGGATTGAGTACTATGCAATATTTAATTATGATGAATATGACAAGAATGAAGAGAAGTATGGAATATCAATTACATTTCCAGATGTCCCAGAAGCAAATACTTGCGCCAGAAATGATAAAGAAGGAATAGAAATGGCCCTAGAGGTATTACAATTAGCTCTTATTAATGATGACGGAAGTGGATTTGTGTCAAATAATTTACCAATATCAAAGCCATCAGAGCAAATCAAGGCGGGGGAGAATGAAAAAGTGGTTCTTATTAAATTCAACACACAAGACATTGAAATGCGCCGTTCATCTTGTCCTTGACTGGCTCGACTGACTTTGCTATCTTCTTGGTAAAAGGGAATTTAATCAATTCCTTTCCAACAAAAAAGGCCTTCTGATAATGCTATTTTTTCTGTTATCTCTTTCATGCTTTCTGATAAATTGTAAATAGAAAGATTCAAACAGTCCCATTCAAAAACTAATAACACATCTTCGTCTGAAAACAGAATGTTTAACGTTCCTGAATGATTTTCCATAATCTCATTAACGGCGTTTTTTATATCCACTGGTTTCGGATTATCATTCCACCCATTCCCCAAAATAGAAGTGCGGTAATAACACATCAATTTCAATATAATGTTGACATACTTATTTTTCATTTCATGGCGATTTTCGTTGTTAAGCAAGTAGTATTCAACATCAAAAAAATGTCCATTGCTGATTTCGGGAACTCTTTGTGGAAGAAAATCAATCACATAACACGGTTTTTCAAGTAGTTCATCAATTTTTCTGAAGCTATTTTCCATTTATTTATCTCCTAAATCTCGATTTTTCGTTTTGTCTAACTCTCTGATGAATGGAAAGTCATCAAATCAAAGCAGATACAACTGCTGCAATCATACAGACTATAATTACACCACGGGGGTGCGCACATTTTTCTAGATTGACTAAGCTGCCAATCCTAGACTCTGTCTGTACTCCCATGGGCTAATATTTACAAGTGATATTTTAATCTTTTTTCATTATACTATATCAGATAATCATTTAGGATATCAATAAATTCCTGAATGCTGACACTTGTAAAGTCCCTGTTATAAAACATTTCATTTTTTATACGGCCGAACAGTCCTTCACAGGCAGAATTATCAGGAGAACAACCTTTCTTTGACGTGGAGCGTTCAAGTCCTGCCCGCTCCATTCGTTCTATTCAGCCTGGCCACCGATAATGACAACCTCTGTCCGAATGCTCATGGTTGATAAAGAAGTAAATAATTTTTACACTAAGAGATAGACCGCCAAACAGATATGTAAAATAAAAGAAGCAAAGGAGCAGACAACATGACCGAAAGAAGAAAACCTCGTTCATATCATCCTCTATATAAGTTTATTTATATAGCAATTGGCATAAGTAGCCTCTGCACTGATAACGTGTTCAATCCGGCAGGCATCGGCTTCCGCTGTCTTAGGATCAATGCCTGCTGCGATAAGCTGCTCGGTAAAGAAGCAATGTCTCATAGATTGTTTCGGCCACTTCCCGGCCTACGTCGGTCAGGTGTAAAAAATAATCTTCATCCGTCGTGAGAAAACCGCCATTCCGCAAAGTCGCTACCGCATGGCATACACTGGGTTTTGATACTTCCATGTGCCGGGCCACATCTACGGAGCGCACCATGCCTTTTTCATGTTGAAGCACCAGCACAGCTTCTAAGTAGTCCTCGCCCGACACATGGAGAATTTTGCTATGGTGCATTCGTCGCACTCACCCTTTGTTCATGGGAGAAAAATGCCCGTAGGAGCTTGACTGCTTCATGATCCATTGGTCGGTGCCATAGCACCTTATTCTCCTGAATAAAAAGCAGATAGGTACAGCATTTATAAATCAGCTCTGGATCGTGGGTAATCAGGAACAGGCTTTTCCCCATATCTTTCAGTCGATTCAAATTATCGGATACTTCTACCATGTGAAAATAGTCTAAGCCACTGGTCGGCTCATCAAAAACGAGAATTTCTTTATTTGAAGCGATTGCACTTCCAATAGCCACACGTTGCTTTTCTCCGCCAGATAAGGACATTGGATGCAGTTTTGTCTTATCAGCCAGATCAAGGCTGGACAAAATCTGATTTGCCTGCTTCATATTTTCCTTTCCATCATCTCCCTCCATGCTAAGAAGTATTTCATCCAACACATCTTCGGTAAATAGTTGATGGTTTACATCCTGCATAACCATGTAAGAAATATGACACCGCTGCTTTGTACGATAAGAACATCCATTAAGCGCTAACTCACCTAAAGCTCGTTTATCCAATCCACACAGGCAGCGGGCAAATGTAGATTTTCCAGCCCCGTTATTCCCGATAATCCCAATGATTTCCCCTTGCGGCAACGTCAGGTCAGGAATATCTACAACCAGAGGGCCGTGTTTATTATAAGCAAATCGAAAGTCCTTAATATGTAAAGTCGTGACGTTTTCTTTTGGCTTTTCCTCTGCGGGCAAATCGAACGGATCAAGAGCGCGTAGTCCCATTCCCTGTAATGTTTCAGGGGACAGTGATTGGAATTGCTGCCTTGTAAACTCCTTGTTTATCTCTCCATGTTTCATGTAGATAATACGATCAGCTAAAGGAACAAGATAGTAGAGCCGGTGTTCAGCTATCAAAATTGTTTTTCTCTCGGACCGCCAGTGGCGGATGACTTGAATCAAGTCCTCAATCGTTGCAATATCCAAGTTTGAAGATGGTTCATCCAGCACAAAAATATCCGGGCGAATTGTGTCCGCCGAAGCACAGGCGATTTTCTGCTTTTCTCCACCAGATAAGGCAAAGAGACTTCGATTTAACAGCTTTTCCAGTTTCAAACTCCTTGTAGTGTCCTCAAGCCGTTCCATCATTTCAGAAACCGGCAGGCCCATATTCTCGCAGCCGAAGACAATTTCGCTGGTAGTATCAACATTGTAAAACTGTGTGCGAGGATTCTGGAACACCGAACCTACCCTTTGTCCGATTTGATAAAGCGGATACTCTTTTAGTTCTTTTCCATTCAGCAACACTTTACCGTCCAATTTCCCGGTGTAATAGTGGGGGATCAAACCGTTAATCAGACGGGTCAAGGTCGTTTTTCCGCAACCGGATTCTCCACAGAACAAAATCGTTTCTCCGTCTTGAATTTTGAGATCAATATGTTTTAGGCTATTCTCTGCTTCCCCGCTTTCATAAGTGAAAGAAACATCTTTTAACTCTATCATTCCAGCACCTCCTTACCACGGACTAAAAAAATATGTGCCAATTAGTGCCGTTCCAGCAATCAGCAGCGTTATCAAGTCCCAACCAGTAAAACCAACTTTCGTAATGTTGGTTCGACGGGCAGGGTTATCCAGTCCGCGTGTCAAGGCGGCAGCAGAAAGATCATCTCCAATTTTGACTACCGAAATCATCAGAGGGATAAAACGGTATTCAATCAGAGCGGCCGGATTCTGCCAGAATTTCTTAGCTCCAAACTGAACCTCGCGCATCCGCATAGCATCCTTAATGGCGGCGGATTCTTCCTGCATAGTAGGAATAAAGCGAAACAAAACAGAAAGCGGGATTGTTATCTGCCGCCCAATATGCATCCTTCCCAGCGCAGTAATACACTCGCTGGCCGTAGTGGACTTAATAATGTATGCGCCCATAGCAAAGGCGGGAAACAGTCGCAGAACCAATCCCACCAGTAAAACTACCAGCATATTGACAACCATAGAAAACTGAATAGAATTTTGAACTGCCTGTACGACTAATCCTGCCGAAAACAGACAGAAAAAGGTGACAGCAGTTTTATACTGCCGGTTTGTCAAAAGCAGCACAAACGGAATTAGTGCTACCGCAATCATAAATGCGGTATGGATATATAGAAATTCCGCAGTAGCAACAACGGCCATTAACAGCAGCTTTGTCCGGGGGTCCAAACGAAAGCCGCTTCGTGTTTCTTCAACGGCTTGCAACTGTTCCATTACACGATGCCTGCTCTTTCAAAGTGCTTTTTCAGCATCTTGTGCCCCAGAAGCGCACCCAAAATACCCCCGATAAACAACAGCGCAAATCCCACATACATCATCCAAGAGGGCATCAGAGATTGCAGCGTATTGGCATACTGATCTCCCATAGAAGTATGGATGTTTTCCCAATATGCTTCACCAGCAAACCAAAGGTTTGCTGGGCAGCCCATAATCCCAAGGCAGAAGCAAGCATAACTCAAAACTGTAACTTTGAAACGCTGATACCCACCGATTTTAAGAACTATGTCCCCTAAAAGACCGCCAAGAAACCAACCAAGCAGGCCAATCCATCCATAACCAATGAGGTAGAAGAAAATACCGCCGATGATGCCGGTAATTGTCAGCATCCCAAACTTTTTTATTTTCGTATAGTACAGCATCATGGGGATGCCGCAAACCATCGGCCAGATCACGAACAGGAACGGGTACACTACCGGCAAAGCGGTCAATAGTCCAATGACAAAGAAGATAACAAGGGTCATAGCCGTATAAATTCCAACATTGATAAGGTCTTTACCTGTAAGTTTATTTGTGTTTTCCATTTTGAAAAGTCCTTTCCATATAATTTTGATAGATACACAAGAAACAAAAACCATTCATACAAAAAAAGTTGTTTTGTCGCACCTCCTATAAATGGTTAGATATAGCTAACCTTTGCTTGAAAATTTTTGGGATTAAATCCCCAAAACGGTTTGCCACCCGGAACTGAAAAAAGCAGCCAATGTATGAGCATATTTTATGGCAGCATCTTTTGGATAATTATGCATCACAATCTCCGCAATAGAAGAATAGTAAGAATGGACAAGCATATGCCATTCATCATCCTCCAAATCATGTACGGGAACGCCGCGGTTTTTCAATTCCGTGATTAGCTTCTGTGTTTCCCGCACGTCAGAGCGTACAACATCATCCAGAAAAGAGGCATATTTTGTGCCAGCCGACTGCATCAACAACAGTTTGAAAACATCGAAGTATTCGTAAACATATTCGATAATTCGGCAGATCGTGTTCTCCGACAGTTTCCATAGTTGCTTCAATTCATCCGCTCGGACTAATTCAAAGTGCCTGACAACAGAATCGGAATATATCTCTGTCACCGTTTGAACCACCGGCTCAACAAGAGCGCCGAACAAAGCCTCTTTATCCTCAAAGTGATTGTAAAAAGCTCCGTTTGTCACATGGGCGTCCTTGCAAATCTCGCGGATGCTGGCCCGTTCATAGCCGTAATCCAGAAAATGCTTTTTTGCACAGTCCAAAAGATTTTCATGGGTCTGCTGAAAATCCCTTGACATTTCCATCCCTCCATCCTATACTAAAATTACACTGTAATATTACACTGTAATTTAAATTATAGCACCGTGCCACGGAAAATGCAATACCCTCTCGACATTTTTTGTGGCTCAAAAGGAGGCTCTCTTATGTCAAAAAAAGAACCGGGCGCAATCCGTCAACTCTTTGCTTTTGTGGGCGAGAGCAACGGTAAGATGCGTATTTCTATTTTTCTTGCTGTGGTAGGTGAAATATTCGGTATTGTACCATTCTTAATGGTAGCGCTACTGGCAGATGAACTTTATCACAGCATAGCCACACCGCAGCGCATCTTCTTCTTTAGCGGAATTGCGGCCATATGTCAACTTATGAAAATGCTGCTTACATGGCGTTCTTCTCTCATGTCGCACAAAATTTCTTTTACGATTTTAAAAAATATCCGTGAAGCAATCACGGATCGAATGGCAAAAGTCCCAATGGGGGTTATGCTGGAAACATCTACGGGGACTTTCAAAAACCTTATTGTTGACAATGTAGCAAAACTGGAAGATTCTATGGCGCACTTCATGCCGGAATTGCCATCTAATGTTGCAGCGCCGTTGTGTAGTATTCTCCTGATTTTCATTTTGGACTGGCGTATGGGGATTGCATCTCTAATCACCATTCCGCTTGGCATCCTCTTTTTTGCCGCAATGATGCGTGGCTATGGCCCTCGAATGGAAAACTATATGCGGTCTGCTAACGATATGAATAGTTCCTTAGTAGAGTATGTCAACGGCATCCAAGTCATTAAAGCATTTAACCGTTCAGCGTCCTCTTATGGGAAATACTCAAAGTCTGTTAATTATTTTCATGATTCCACAATGGCATGGTGGAGTCAGTGTTGGTTTTGGAACGCGGCCGCGCGGGCTGTGCTTCCCTCTACTCTTTTGGGGACATTGCCAGTGGGGGCATGGCTTTACATGGAGGGGACGCTTTCACTTCCTGTATTCTTAGTGTCTTTGGTAGTCCCACTGGCGTTTGTCGCGCCATTGATGAAAGTATCCGAAGCGATGGAGCAAGTCAGTATGATTAAAGGCAATTTAGAGCAAGTAACGGCTTTTCTGGAAACGCCAGAACTTGTCCGTCCCTCGGAGCCTGTCATATTGGGTGAACGCACTTATCAATTTGAAAATATTCATTTCGGTTATAAAGAAATTGAAGTCCTCCACGGTGTTTCTTTTCAAACGAAGCCCGGCACAATGACGGCCATTGTGGGGCCATCCGGTTCTGGTAAAACCACGATTGCTAAACTAATGGCCGGGTTTTGGGATGTAACTTCTGGCTCCGTGTACTTCGGCGGTCAGGATATCCGTCAAATTCCCTTCGAGCAGTTGATGGGCGAGGTCAGCTATGTAGCACAGGACAACTTTCTGTTTGATAAATCCATTCGGGAAAATATCCGCATGAGTAACCCGGCGGCGACAGACGAAGAAGTAGAAGCTGCCGCGAAAGCCGCTAATTGTCACGAGTTTATTTTGCAGTTAGAACAAGGTTATGACACAATGGCTGGGGATGCAGGAGATCGTCTTTCTGGCGGTGAGCGCCAGCGCATCACGATTGCGCGGGCTATGCTGAAACAATCATCCGTAGTTATATTAGACGAGGCCACCGCCTACGCTGATCCAGAAAACGAGGCGTTAATTCAGCAGGCCATCAGCAAATTAGTGGTCGGAAAAACGTTGATTGTTGTAGCTCACCGTTTGAACACGATCCGCAATGCCGATCAAATTCTGGTTGTTGCAGGCGGCAAGATTGTAGGCCGTGGAACACAGGAAGAACTTCTTCGAGAGTGCCCCATCTATCAAAAAATGTGGCAGGATTACGCTGGAACAGTCGGAGAAACAGAAATGAGAGGAGGGGAACATCATGCTTGAGATGATACGACGGATTTTCAAGATTGCAGGTAAAAGCAGAAAGAAAATAGTCGCTGGCATTACATTTAATATTCTAAAGTCATTCTTTAACGGATTTATGATGTTTGGCGTTTTTTGGACTTTGTTGCACTTGGAAAATTTAACACCTGCCATTATCCTGCAAGCATTTGGTGTTGTGTTAGGGAGTGTCATGGGACGTTTTTTCTTTCAATGGATGTATGACCGTACCATGAGCGGAACGGGATATGACATTTTCCGTGATTATCGTCTGGAAATCGGTGAAAAATTGAAACAGGCCCCTATGGGCTACTTTTCAGAACAAAATTTAGGGACAATTCAAACCATACTCACCACAACGATTGCTGACTTAGAGAGCTATTCCATGCTGGCAATCGAACAGATGACAAGCGGCGTTGCTATGGCAGCTCTCATGTCAATTATGATGTTCCTTTTCAGCCCCATTATTGCCGTTTTAAGCATTGCCGGACTAATGTTAGGTTTGCTTGTTCTTTGCTGGGTTCGTAGCAGAGCTGCGCAGTATGCTCCTATCTATCAGAAAGCACAAGAAAATCTGGTCGGCAACACAATGGAATATATTCGAGGCATTTCTGTTCTGCGCTCTTTCTCCAACGGTGCAAAAGGCAAGCAAGAAGTCCGCAGCGCATTTCAAAAAAAATGGGCTGCGGATTACGGACAGGAAAAAGCAACAGCCGGTGTTCTTCGCTTTTATATTCTTGTCTATAAGCTCATGAGCTGTGTGCTTATTGCTACGGCAGGACTGCTCTTTATGGCAGGACAAATCACTTTGCCATATTGCCTGACTTTTCTGTTCTGCGCGTTTACTGTGTATTCCGATTTGGAAACGATGGGAAACAGCGCCTTTTTGAGCAAAAAAATTAATACGGAACTGGATCGACTGGAAGAAGTCACCCAAATACCTCAAATGGACACCAGCACAAACAAGTTAGAAACTTCTCACTACGATATAACGCTGGAACATATCTCTTTTGGTTATGGGAAGCGACAAGTCATCCACAACATCTCCCTGAATATTCCAGAACATACCACCTGCGCTATTATTGGGCCATCCGGTAGCGGAAAAACAACCTTATGCAATTTAATTGCACGATTTTGGGATGTGCAGGATGGAGCTGTGCTGATTGGCGGCAAGAATGTTAAAAACTATACTGCGGATAGTGTTTTGGAACATATCAGCATGGTTTTTCAGAACGTATATCTTTTCCACGATTCTATTGAAAACAACATTAAATTTGGTAAGCCCGATGCTACTCATGAGGAAGTAGTGATGGCTGCAAAACGCGCCTGCTGCCATGATTTTATTACAGCGCTGCCAGATGGATACAGTACAATCATAGGTGAGGGAGGCTCTACGCTTTCCGGGGGTGAAAAGCAACGAATTTCTATTGCCAGAGCAATCCTTAAAGATGCTCCTATCATTATTCTGGATGAAGCAACTTCCAGCGTTGACCCGGAAAATGAGCAGGCACTTCTATCTGCGATTGCTGAACTCACAAAGAGTAAAACCTTGATTTCGATTGCTCATCGTTTGAGTACAGTACAGAATGCGGAACAAATTATTGTAATAGATCAAGGCAGAATTGTCCAACAGGGAACCCATCAATCGCTGATTTCGCAAGATGGAATTTATAAGAACTTCTTAAATTTGAAACTCGAATCTGCTGGCTGGCAACTTTAACTTCTGCTTTTGCTATCAAACAGGCACGCATAAATCATTACCTCTGTTTATGTGGCTTATTCGCTTTGGCGCACGTTTCTAAAGGGTTAAAGTCCCTAATCCGCCCTAGTGGTGGGAAGGATATAGCCAAGACCAAGGGTGTCCATCGTGAGGTGGAATCTGAAAAGTCAGCAGAAGCCATTGTACCACTGTGGTTGCAAACACAGTGGAAAGGGCTGAACTTTTGGACGGATAATCTTCTGGAACTGATTTTATGCAAGGATAACCCAAACCTTGCCTATAAAAGAGTAAAATCAAACAAGGGAGGCTTGGAGTTCCAACAGTAGTTGACAGATTAATACAACAGGCAATTACGCAGGAGCTTACGCCAATCTATGAGGAGCAATTCTCAGAAAGCAGTTTTGGCTTTCGACCCAAAAGAGGGCAACACGAGGCACTCAGACAATGCCAAAAAAATGTAGAGGACGGATATGTATATGTAGTGGACATGGACATGGAAAAGTTCTTTGACACAGTATGCCAATCCAAACTGATAGAGGTATTGTCACGCACAATTAAAGACGGCAGGGTAATCTCGTTGATACACAAATATCTGAATGCAGGTGTCCTGGTAAACGGATTGTTTGAAACTACAGAGATAGGCATGCCCCAAGGAGGACCACTAAGTCCACTCTTGAGCAATATCATGCTGAATGAGTTGGACAAGGAACTGGAGCGCAGAGGACACAGATTTGTCCGCTATGCAGATGATTGCATGATATTCTGCAGGAGCAGGAAAAGCGCCGCAAGAACCTTGGAGAACATCGTACCATTTATTGAGAGAAAGCTGTTGCTAAAAGTGAACCGAAAGAAAACCAAGGTGGCGTATATCAGCAAGGTAAAATATCTAGGGTATGCGTTCTACCGGTACAAAGGGAAATGCAGATTTCGTGTACATGAAAAGTCAGTTGCGAAGATGAAGAATAAAATCCGAGAATTGACGGATAGAAACAATGGCATGAGTAATGCGGTGCGAGAAGAAAAGTTTCAGCAGTTCGTGAGAGGTTGGATAAACTACTTCAAACTAGCTGATATGAAAGGGCTTCTCAAAGAAGTAGACGAATGGGCAAGACGTAGAATACGAGCGGTCTATTGGAAACAATGGAAGAAAATCAAAACCAAGTACCGAATGCTGAAAGCATTGGGAATCGAGCATTGGAGAGCAAGAGAACTTGCCAACAGTCGTAAGGGAATATGGAGAATGGCACAAGTGCTAAATCAGATATTCTCTAATAAAGTAATAGCCAAGCTAGGATATACATCCATGTTTGACTATTATCTAAAAGTTTGTGAAAACTAGAGAACCGCCTAGTACCGAACGGTATGCTAGGTGGTGTGGGAGGTCGGCTAATCAACTAATGGTTAGCCTCCTACTCGATTATTCCCCTGCTTTCATTGTTATATCAACGGCTCATCTTTGGTTCTTTTTAGAATAGAGATGGCTGGCATGGCTGGCTGCCATAGCTATGATATCTGTAACATGCTGGTCGTGTAAGCTATAAAAAACATTTTTCCCTTCCCTGCGCGGCTTGACAACACTGCTCTGCTTCATGGTTTTGAGCTGATGGGAGATTGCCGACTTGGTCATCCCAAGAGTGGCGGCCAAATCACATACACACATTTCCCTGTGGGTAAGGGCAAAAACCAGCTTCATACGGGTAGGATCACTTAAGACTTTGAAAAGCTCTGAAAGATAATCCAATTCAGCTCTGTCCGGCATGTCTGCTTTTGCCTCGTCTACTATTTTTTCATTAATACTGTTATAATCGCTATCCATCCTTTCCATAAAAACCTCCTTAAGAATTACAATTTATGACAGTCAGTGGAATGCCTGGCTGTGGATACACGGCGGGTATCAATGAAGGAATACAGACTCACCCGTACTGCTTTTTACTCAGAATGCGGGCAGCGTTGAGAACAGCAATCACGGACACGCCTACATCAGCGAACACTGCAGCCCACATAGTGGCTATTCCCATTGCGCCCAAAATCAAAACGCTGAATTTTACCACCAAAGAAAGTATAATATTCTGATGCACAATTGACAATGTCTTTTTTGATATCTTCATGGCTGTGGCAATCTTGGAGGGCTCATCCGTCATAATAACGATATCCGCGGCTTCAATCGCAGCATCTGAGCCCAGGCCGCCCATGGCAATGCCCAAATCGGCACGCGCCAGTACAGGCGCATCATTAATTCCGTCACCTACAAAGACAAGCTTCCCTCTGACTGATTTATTCTGCATCAGCTCCTCTACCCTATCTACTTTATCACCGGGAAGAAGTTCCGTGTAGACTTTGTCAATTTTTAGACGGGCAGCCACTGCCCTGCCGATGGCATCGGCATCGCCTGTAAGCATTACGGTTTCCTTTACCTGTGCATTTCTCAGGGCTTCAATGGCGAGATACGCATCTTCCTTGATTTCATCAGCAATCACAATGTAGCCCCTGTACACCCCGTCCACAATCACATGGACAATGGTACCTACTGCATCCCCTGTGTCTGCCTGGGGCAGGCCAAAACGCAGAACCATCTTATTGTTACCCACAGCTACGGTGTGCTTGTCAACAACAGCTATGACGCCGTGGCCGGCAATCTCTTCCACCTCTGTAACGAGACTGTTGTCAATGGTTTCCCCATAGGCTTCCTTTAGGGAAAGGGAAATGGGGTGATTGGAATAGCTCTCAGCATAAGCGGTCAGGCGCAGCAGTTCCTCCCTGGTGATACCCTTCGGTTCAATAGACTGCACCTTGAATATACCTTTGGTCAGGGTTCCTGTTTTGTCAAACACTATGGTTTCAGCCTGTGCCAGAGCCTCAAGATAATTGCCCCCCTTAACCAGGACGCCACTCAGGGAAGCTGCTCCAATCCCTCCAAAAAAGCTCATTGGAACTGATATGACAAGTGCGCACGGGCAGGATATGACAAGGAAGGTCAAAGCACGGTACAGCCAGGTGGAAAAACCTGCGCCCGGGATGATGAGGGGAGGAATCACTGCCATCAACAGGGCGACGATGACTACAACCGGTGTGTAGTAACGGGCAAATTTTGTTATAAAGTTTTCAGAATTGGATTTCTTGCTGCTTGCATTTTCCACCAGATCAAGTATCTTGCTCACCGTAGATTCGCCAAATTCCTTTGTTACCCGCACAGTCAGCAAACCGCTCATATTAATGAAGCCGCTCAGGATTGTATCCCCTGCCGCCGCCTCCCGCGGAACAGATTCACCGGTCAGGGCTTTCGTATCCAACAGGGAATTTCCTTCCAGAATCGTCCCATCAAGAGGTACCTTTTCCCCGGCGCGTACTATGATTACGTCCCCTACAGAAACCTGTTCCGGCGTAACCGTTTCAATCTGTCCGTTTTTCCGGATATTAGCGTAGTCCGGCCGGATATCCATAAGACTGGCAATTGATTTGCGGGACTTGTCCACGGCATAGCTTTGGAATAATTCACCTACCTGGTAAAACAGCATAACCGCCACACCCTCCGGGTATTCTCCGATAAAAAATGCGCCGATGGTTGCAATGCCCATGAGAAAATTTTCATCAAAAACCTGACCGCGGGCTATGTTCCTGGCTGCCTTGAGGATGACATCCCCGCCTATGACTATAAAGGGAGCCAGAAACAGCGCCAGTTTGAGAATGGGATCATTTACCTTCAGGAGGATAGCGGCTGCAAAAAGGGCTGCGCCCACAACAATACGGATTAAACTTTTTTTATTGGTTTCCATTTCATTACCTTAACCTTTCATGATTTTTTATTGGGTTTCAGTTGTTACACGGACTCGTTTAGAGTGCGCACACGGATTTAATCCGGAATGTCCTTAAAGTCTCAACTCCTCATCCGCGTTCTTTTCATAGCCGACTTCTATAATATCTTTATATTGATAAATGGTATCCACAAATGATTTTTCGTTAGTGCCGGGTTTCAGGATAATGCGGTGGTAATATTTTTTAATATTTTCAGAACTGGAGGCTTTTATTCCAATCAATTCCTGGGAATATGCGCAGGAGTTTAATGTTTCCTCATAATCGACGGATTTATCTGCAGCCATAGCCACCTTCAGTACCCGCTCCTCCTTTTCGTTTGGCATCAGCCTGCAATAAACAATCAGTACCACGATGCAGATAATAACCGTCAGGCAAACAGCAACCCCCAAATATCCGGTTCCGGTGGCAATGCCTGTTGCCATTGCCAGAAAAACAAGGGATATATCTTTTGCAGTGCCGGCCGCGGAAGTAAAGCGGATTAAGGTAAAAGCGCCTGCGACCGCGACGCCGGTCCCCACATTTCCGTTCACCATCATAATGATTGTCTGCACAATGGCTGGCATTATGATCAGGGACAGCTCCAGCGTCCTTGAGGTGTCCTTTTTTCTGGAAGCGGTAAACGCAATAATCGCACCCAATACGATGGAAAACAGCATACAGAGCAGGTATATCTCCAAAGTCACATTTTGGGTTAAGATTGTGCTTAATATATAATGCATAAATTCCTCCTTTGTAAACCAAAACTAAATATTATTATTAGTGCCTTTCAATGTCCGGAACAGTTGAGCTTCTGTTCAACTGTCAACAACAGTATAATTGAATATATGCTCAATTGTCAATATGAAAATTGTAAAATATCTGTAAAGCGGATGCGTTCTGCAGAAAACTGCCTAAGACCCGAACACGCCCGCGGCGGGCAAAACCAAAGGGGAAGTAATGAGAAAACGTGATGTCCGTTGACGGCCTGGGCTGCCTTTTTTGCTGGGGCTAGCGGCTGGGGATGAAAATTCTGTGTCAAGCTGTTTTTCTTGCTTACAAACTTATTATACGAGGAGGATTCGGCATGAGCCAGACTATCTATATCTATCCCCAGAAGGGATACGAGTTGGATAGGCTGACCGTAAACGGAATGAAAGTCGAGGTATACGAAGGAAGCTACACACTGGAAAATATTTCAGAGGACATGGACGTGGTTGTTTCCTTCAGGGCTGTCAGTGCGTCAGGGGTGAGCTGTGACTGCAAATTATGCTCTTTGTTGGGCGTTGGCTGCATATGTCCGTGGTGCTTGGTTCCCCTGCTGCTTCTAGTGTTAATGCTGGCTGTTATATGGAGCGTATGCCATAAAAAAAATACGGAAAGACAAAGTTGACGCAATTTGGGCTAAATGAAGTAAGGGGTCTAACTTATAAATTTTAGTCTTTTACAAAAAAAGGTTGACGCAGATACTGAAATGTGCGGCCGCTCTCGCTGCTGATTGTTTTTTGAGGTAACGAGAGCGGCCCTTAAAATTGAAAAAAGTGATGGCCTTATCATCATTATCCTTTGAGTAGAGCCTGAAAGAGTCATAGCAAAATCCATTGATTAAAATGTATGTCTGTGATACAATGGAAAAGGGTTAGTACAAACTAACTTATGTGAACTGGATACGGTAATATAAGTCTTTTCAGCGGAGTATACCGAAAAAATGCGGTTATACTACCTGCGGATAAAAAATGGAAGAGGGTGATTAGGATAAATAAGATATTAATTGTTGACGATAATGAAGAAATCTTAGAGATAATTTCCTACCATTTAAATAAAAAAGGATACCATGTTCTGCGGGCACAAGATGCGATAAAGGCTCTGCATATCACTTCAGAACACAATATTTCTATGGCAATTTTGGATGTTATGATGCCTGAAATGGATGGTTTTACTCTTTGTAAGATTATTCGGGAAAAGCTTTTTTTCCCGATTCTTTTTTTGACTGCGAAAGAACATGAGAAAGATAAGCTGGAAGGACTAGCCTGTGGCGGTGATGATTATATGATTAAGCCTTTTTCTTCAAAGGAACTCCTTGCCAGGGTAGACTCCCTCATTAGAAGAAGTACCCAGTATAACCTAAAACAGGTAAGAGACGTCTGCCAAATTGCGAATCTGAGATATGAGAGGCAATCGGGAGTGATTACCGTCAAAGAGATTCCTTTAGATTTAACCGACATTGAATATCGCATATTGGTGCTTCTTATTAACCAAAAAGGAACTTCTTTCAATACGGAAGATATCTATGGGAAAGTTTGGGGAGATACTTTTACCATTTCATCAAATAACAATGTAGTGGTGCATATTAAAAATATCCGAAAAAAAATAGCTATATTAGATAATAGATCAGAATATATACATACCGTATGGGGGAGAGGATATGCGATTTATGATTAAGTCAGAATCCGATGGTATTGTAGCTCAGTTTCTTCATAAAACAATACACTATGTTTTTTACCTGCTCTTATTATTTGCTTTAATCTATTTTGCTGGAAGCAGAATCATTACGGTACAGTTTACGATGAATATAACAAAGGCACATATATACAGAGATTTTTTGATCTTCTTTGATCTATTGATCTGTTTCTGCATCTATATTTTATTTTTAATTCATTTTTTATTAAAACAACAAAAATATATATCTTATTTAGTTGATATGATTCATTTTATGAAAGGCGGAAACTTCAGACAGCAAATAGAAATAATTGGAAACAATGAATTGTCACATTTAGCAGCACATATTGATGAATTAAGAAAAACTGTGGGCCAGGATAAAGACAATGAGAAGAAAAAGCTTGAAAAAGAGCAGCAGCTTTTAACTTCTATTTCTCATGATTTGCGTACACCTCTTACTACGTTAACTGGATATTTAGAAATTATATTAGATGATGATTTTCAAGATGAACATAAACGCAGACAGTATTTGGAACATTGCATGGAAAGAGCCAATCAATTACATTACTTAATTAGTACTACCTTTGAACATTTCTATCTCTCCGGGAAGGAGCATTGCAGTATAGAACTTCTTCGCTGTAATTCGTACCAAACGCTATATGGAATTGTTGAGAAGTGTTCACAGATTCCAAAGCAGCAAGGATATGATGTTCGCTATGGGCTTCCTTTTTGTCATTACTCATTAGTTTATGACACACGAATGATGGAGCGGCTTTTTGATAATATATTTACTAATGTAGTACGTTATGCTAAGCCAGAACAGCCTGTATATATTAGCGGGGAGTCTACAAAAAACACATTGGAAATTTCAGTGAGAAATGGTATTGGCTCTGCTAATATTTTTAACCAAAGTACCGGGGTTGGGCTGAAAAATTGCAGACAAATCATGAAAATACATGGCGGTCAGTTTTTCTCTGAGATTCTTGAACAGGATTTTCTTGTTACCATTTTGCTGCCGATACAAAACAAAGGATAACCGTCTGTGGTGAACGGTTATCCTTTGTCTTTATACACCATATTGCATTTCCTGTACAGATACTATACGACCGCAAAGCTTTGCAAGCAGTTCTGTTTCATGACTTATAATCATCAACCCAATATTTCTTTCACGGCTGATTAGGATAAGTTCCTTCCATATTTTGGCTTGTGTCACAGAATCCAGCATGGTAGTCATTTCATCTGCAATTAAATATTTTGTATCCGGAGCCAATGCTCTGACGATACAAAACCGCTGCATTTCACCTCCTGAGATTTCAATGGGAAATCGGTTATACCAGTCCTCTTTTATGCCAAATCGATTCAGTATTTGTGTTTCCGGCTTATAGCTTTCTGTGAGGGAGCGATACATATGCCATTTAGGATTCAAAGCCTTTTCGGGGTGTTGGTAAATCATTTGAACCGATTGATAACTGCCCTTTTTAAATGGCTGGCTGTCAATGAGCACTCGGCCAGAAACAGGAGGCAAATAGTTTGCCAGAATTTTGGCAAAGGTGCTTTTTCCACAGCCGCTGTATCCGGATATTCCGACTATTTCACCGCGTTTTAATTCAAAGTTGGCATTTTGGAAGAGCCAGTTGTTTTTCTGGTAAGAAAAACTTACATTTTCAGCAATTAAAGACATATAGTATCCTCCTGAAACAATATAAATTCATTTGCAGGCAGGCATCTCCAAAGCGCTTTCGTATATGGATGCTTAAGATTTTCGCCCTGCCCCTGAAAGCAATCGGCATCAACTGTTTCGATCGCCTCACCATCTCTTAGAACTGTCACCCTATCACTAATGGCCAGAGCAGATACAATATCATGCGTAATAAGCATGACTGCGGCGCCCTCATCGGCAAAAGTTCGGAGCTGGTTTAAAATTGCGCTTAAAGCTTGCGGATGGATACCGGGAGTAGGCTCGTCAGCAATTACTAATTTCACGTTTTTTTTCACACTGGTGGCAAATAAAATACGCCTTAGCATTCCGCCGGAAAGCTCAAAGGGATATCGGTCTCTATCCTCTTGCTTCAAGCCGTATTGGCTTAAAAGCTGCTTCTCTGTTTCGGCTGCATTTTCTTTTGGTAACCCGATTTTAATTTGTTTTCCTACTTTCATAAGGGGATCTAAATAATTAACTGATTGTGGGATGAAGGCAATTTCTTTACCGCGCAACATTTCTTTTCTTTTTTCGGTTAACGGTTCCCCCATATAGCTCATCTTTCCATAGCAGATTGCATTATAGGGAAGTATTCCCAATATAGCGTGGGCCAGCAAGCTTTTTCCTGAACCGCTCGCTCCAATAATTGCATGTACTTCACCTTGATTTACTTGAAAATCAAGAGCTCTGACAGGTGTAATTGTCTTTTGTTTCAGTCCTTTTACATATTGTGAAAAAGATACAGATAAGTTTTTTACAGATAAAACACATTTATTTTGAAGCATATCCAACCTCCTACCGGTTTGCACTATTTGGATTAAAGAGCATACTAAGCTGTTCACCAATACTATCAAAACTTTTTACGACTAAAATGAGCATCAGTCCTGGAAATACTGCCAGCCACCAATTACCAATTGAAATGTGCTTTACTGCTTCTGATAAAATCAAACCAATAGAAGGCGTTTGCACTGATAAGCCAAACCCTAAAAATGTAATGGCGGCTTCATGAATGATCGCATGAGGGAAAAGCAGCAAAAACCCTACCATGATTTGAGGAAAAATGTGGGGCATAATATGTTGAAATACAATAAATGACTTCGATTTACCAAAGTTTCTGGAGAGTTTTATATATTCACTATTTTTAACACTAAGTACTTCATTTCGGATGATTCTTGTCAACGAAGGCCAGTGGGTTAAACCAACGCCTAATATAACTCCCTTTACCCCTCCGCCTACCATAAATGAAATTAAAATAATAAAAACTAAATGAGGCATTCCAATAAACATATCCACAATCCATGAAATAACAAAATCAACTCTTTTTCCTAAGGTAGCAGCCATAATTCCAAAAATTGTTGCAATACATGCACCTACAAGGGCGCCTACAAAACCAACCACTAAAGATAGTCTAAGTCCTTTTAATGTTCTTGTCAGCATATCACGTCCAAGCCAGTCCGTCCCAAAAAGATGATTCCATGATGGCGGCAGACTTTTCTGAGAGAAGCTTGTAACTAAATGATCATTGCTTAAAAAATAGCTAAGAATTAATGCGGTAAAGATCACTGAGGTTGAGATAGTCAGTGTGCAAACGAGTTTACTTCTTGCATTGTATTTCTTAATCAAGTGAATTTCCCTCCTTCAATCGTGGATTAATTGCGGCGTTCAAAATATCGGCTATCATATTTCCTGAAAACACAAAAACTGCACTCACCATTACGATTCCCATTAAAAGTGGAAGATCACTTTTTAATCCCGCATCTGTCAGGGTAGAACCAAGACCAGGGTATGAAAACACTTGCTCTGCTAAAACCGAGCCGCCGAACAATTCACCAAAGTATGCAAAATGTAATGTAATAGCAGGTAATGCTACATTTCGAACCCCATGATTTTTGATGATTTGCCATAGGCTTTCTCCTCTGGCTTTTGCAAACAAAATATACTCAGAGCTTAGAACATCAAGCATTTTTTCTCTGGTATGTAAGGTCACATTAGCAATTCCAAGTATGCTTAATGTAGCGATCGGTAATATCATGTGGCGAATGCGGTCCCATATGGTTACCTGACTGCTGATCACACCAATTGGTACAGATATTCCAATAGGAAACCATCGAAGCCAGACAGAAAAAACAATTAACAGCATAAGGCCAAGCCAGAACGTTGGTACAGAGGCCTGAACATAAGCCAGCCATTTAATAAGCCTATCGGTTGGTTTCCCCTTTTTTACTGCAGCTATGATACCCAAGCAAAAACCTATAGTGCCTGACAATAACCAAGAGATACCCATTAATGCCAATGAGGCAATAAATTTCTCCCCGATAATGTCAGATACAGGCTGCCTATAAATTTTAGAAACGCCCATATCGCCTGATACGAAATTTTTGAGCCATGTAAAATACTGCACATATGGTGGGTTATTTAATCCCCAATGCTCCTCCAATGATTCTCGCTGCTCCATGGTTATGGATACATCGCCTCCAATATAAGCTGTTATTGGATCAATGGGAGAGTTATGCATCATAACAAACGTTAAAATTGATAGTCCAATAAGAAGAGACAGTCCTCTTATAAGCTTTATTCCAAGAAATTTTATTTTTCCCAACAGTTTCACTCCTTTAAAAAAGAGTGCAGCGTTTTTCCTCACTGCACTCCTGGTTTTATTCTGCAGCAGCCTCTGAATCCCATGTCCATTCAGCAATATTTGCCAGAAGGGACCATTCATGTCCGTGTGTGTGAATTGGCTGATCCCCAACATTAATTCTTGCATCTCCAATATGGATATGATCAAGACGGATCAGCCACACGAAAGGTACATCCCCCAAGCCGCTGGCACCGGTTTTTCCGTCCCATTGGGCAAGCTTCCAATACTTATTTGCTTCTTCCTGTGTACTTGCATGCATCGCTTTTTCCATGTATCCCATCACCGTAGGATTGTTATAATAAACAATATTATCGTATGAGATTCCAGCAAGAGCGGGATTATGCATGGAATGAAACTGATGCGGATGGTGTCGGCCGCCAGCAAAAAGTACAGGGTTTGAATACATCACGGTTTGCATTTCATCCCAGTTGCTGCCGACGAGTTCGATATCAATCCCCAATTTCTTGGCCTGTTCAGAAACGACAATCGCTGTATTAGTCCGAACAACGTCCGCGGAAGGGTGATATAGTTTAAATGCGGCTTTAACCCCGCCTTTTTCGCGAATACCGTCTTTGTCAGTATCAATCCAACCTGCTTCTTCTAAAATTTTATTGGCTTCTTCAACACGATTATCTTCAACAGCGGTTTCTTCATTCCACCAAGGCATTTTGTCCACTAAGGAATATGCTTTTTTACCATGGCCATTCAAGACAGTATTTACCATTTCTTCGCGGTCAAGTCCGATGAACATTGCTTTTCTTATAGCAATATCTGACGTGACATCATTACCAATAGGATAACCCTGCTGGGTGGTACCGTATCCACTTTTTTGTGTCGGCATGGATACACCTCTAACGTCATTACTTTCATAGGAAAATAGTTTAAATCCATCTATTTTTTGATCGGCAAATTCAGGTAATGTGTAGATTAAATCTACAGTTCCATTCTTAGCTGCAGCCAGTGCTGCATTTTCGTCTAAAAACAGCAGTGTGAATTTTTTGAAATACGGTGTTTTACCATGGTAATACGGGTTGACCTCAAAGATAGCCTGCTGATCCTTATCCCACTGCACCAACATATATGGCCCTGAGCCGATTGGATTTTCTGAATAGTTATCGCCATAGTGATCTTTAGGAAGGATAACTATTTCAGTAAGCTGGGCAAAAAATGTGGATCGTGGTTCGGCAAGATGGAAAAGCATTGTTTTCTCATCTTTAACCTCAATTTCCGTGAGAAAACTGAGATCCCAGCTTACCCCATCTTCTTTTAGCATTTCATAGGTGAATTTAACATCCTCAGCTGTAACGGGGGCGCCATTGGAAAACTTAAAATTATCATTTAAGTAAAATGTCCAAATTAAGCCATCATCACTTACCTCATACTCTTTGGCATAGTCGCCCACAATCTCTAATTCAGATGTCTTTTTGAGTAAGGTACTGTGAATAATCTGGGACTGGCTATATAGGCCCCAGCGCTTTCTTGGATCAAACTCACCCGGAGGACGGGTTCCCATGCTAATAACAAGTTCGTCTTTTTTGTCTGAGTCTATAGAGGCGGAATTGATCAAAGGTTTATCTTGTTTTGCGCAGCCTGCCACTATGCCCATGGTGAGCAAACTAGTGCCCAATAGACGTATACACTTTCTAAAATTCATTATAAATCTCCTTTTTTGCTTTTTTGTTAGTCATATCTAACTGATGTGAAGTATAATTTCCACTTGACTAAAATACAATATTTATCTTACAATTTTCATTTTTCTTCATAACTATTATTTTAATCAGAGCGAGTTTTAGTAAAGCGGAAATCTGGACATTAGGAGGTTATTTGAGGAGAGAAAAAAGCAAAAGCAGTATCCGGTAATTGTATATATGAGGAGGAGAAAAGTGAAGATTACTGAAGATTACATCGAACTAGTTGACTTTAAAATAAAAATTACGTATATTGAATAATAGAGTTAGCAAAGACTAACCAAAGCGCTGAGAAGGTGATTTTATGTGTAGAAGGAGATGATTCCGATGTTATTCAATAATAATTAAACCAAAAGGAGGTGAATACATGCAAGGTAATGTTTGGCTGGCTTTTGGATTAACCGCACTGGCAGGTCTTTCAACTGGGATTGGGAGTGCCATTGCGTTTTTTGCCAAAAAGACAAATACTAAGTTTCTATCTATAAGCCTTGGTTTTTCTGCTGGAGTGATGATTTACGTTTCTATGATAGAAATATTTTTCAAAGCACAAGATTCATTGCAAGATGCTATGGGATTAAAAAATGGGGCAATAGCAACTGTGATTGCATTTTTTGCAGGAATGCTGCTTATAGGTGTAATTGATCGCCTGATTCCACAAAAAGATAATCCACATGAAGTAAAAAAAATAGATGTGGGAGAGAGCGTGCCACAGGTTAAAGGGAAATTAATGCGTACTGGATTATTTACTGCCTTAGCGATTGCAATACATAATTTTCCAGAAGGATTAGCAACTTTTGTTTCTGCGCTGCAGGAGCCGTCTTTGGCTATTCCAATTGTTGCAGCGATTGCAGTTCACAACATTCCTGAAGGCATTGCCGTATCTGTGCCAATTTATTATGCTACAGGCAACAAGAAAAAAGCGTTTCTATACTCTTTTGCCTCTGGCCTGTCAGAGCCGATTGGCGCTATAATTGGCTATTTAATTTTAATGCCCTTTATGAATGATGTGGTGTATGGCCTATTGTTCGCAGCGGTTGCCGGGATTATGGTGTTTATTTCTTTGGACGAACTTTTACCTTCGGCAAGGGAGTATGGAGAACATCACCTATCTATCTATGGCTTAGTCATTGGAATGGCCGTTATGGCAGTTAGCCTGCTTTTATTTATGTAGTTAATTGGGCATAAAGAATAAAATAACTACGCAATATTGTGTGAACGGAGGAAATCAGATGAAACAAGAAATGGATATCAAGCTATACAAATTTGAAATAATAAGAGGGAAAGAAGCAGTGGCAGAGGAATGGCTGAACTTTCTGAGCAGCAATAGAAAAGCAGGAGAGGCGTTATTAAAGAAAGAACGGGCTTATTTGGAAGCATATTTTACGGCGGTTGAATACGGCAATATGTATGTCTATATGTTTTTTGCATGTGAAGATGAGAAATTTTCTGTCGATAAGGCCATAAATCACGGGAGTGATCTTGACGAAAAGCATTTTGAATACATGAAAGAGTGCATTGACTTAACAAAGGGAAATATCATGGATTGCCTGCTCTATTTGGACAATATGGAAGATGCTATCAAAGACCATTAACCATCAAGTTTTGAGGATCCAAAGCCTCATGATTTTGTCCATAGTAATGGTGTGAAAGGGATAAAAAAGTTGTTTATAGGACGAATGCTGATAAAATATTGTTGATAAAAGAATTATGCGATGATGAATGGTTAGCGGTACTTGAAGGAAGGGGAATTCAAATAGAGTTTGACAGATGAAATAATTACATACATATTGCTAAAACAAAGGAGGAGTTTGCATGCAGAAAACAAGTCTTTTTGTTTCCAATAAAGGAGCGGAGACAAATAAGAGTATTGATGCAATATTAGATGCCAAAGAAAAACAGAAGCAGTTTATTTTATCTGAGAATTTATGGAAGGTAATGGGGCAGCTTTCATGGGCAGCGGTTATCGCCATGGTGCTGTATGGCTTTAACGCATTGCTGGATGCGTTTTTTGTCGGAAGGTTTGTAGGAGAGACTGCCCTTGCAGGGGTTTCCCTTGCTTATCCCATCACGCAGACGAGCATGGCGGTAGGAGCGCTCATTGGTGTGGGCGCTGGCTCTGTCCTGAGCATTTCCCTTGGCGCAAAGGACCGGGACACACAGCGGCGTATCCTGGGTAATGTCAATGTGATGACTGTTCTGTGTACGGTCATCTGCATGGCGGTTGCGCTGATGTTTTCCAAGCAGCTGATTGCTGTAATGGGCGGTAGTGGGGAGGCATTGGAAATCGGAAATTCCTATTTCAGGATTACCATATATGGTGCGGTGTTCTGGATTTACGGTCTGGCTGCGAACATGATTATCCGGGCGGAAGGAAAAATGAAAACGGCTGCATGGATGATGGGTGCCGGACTGATTGCAAACGCTGTTATGAACTATATATTTATTGTACTGATGAATATGGGAGTGGAAGGGGCCGCATGGGGAACAAATGTCGGTATGCTGGTCTATTCCTTGCTGGGCTGGATTTATTTCGGTACACATAAAGCTTCTTTTGAGACAAAGGTAGCCTCGTTCAAGGCGGATAAGGAAAACATCTCATCTATACTCCGCCTGGGAATGCCGTCCTTGATTATGTCGGTTATGAGCCTGATTCAGGCCATCGTGGTATTTAATGCCCTGTCCCAATATGGCACTGATGCGGACATTGCGTTTTACGGAGTGCTCTATCGAATCTTTCAGTTTTTGCTTACTCCGATTTTTGGCTTGATGCGGTCTTTACAGCCGGTCATTGGGATTAATTACGGGGCGAAGCAATATGATCGTGTGATTCGTGCCTACAAAATATTCGGTGTGGCTGCCATGCTATTGACCATACCGTTCTGGCTGGCCTCGCTGATTGCGCCGCAACCGATACTGGGTTCCATGTTGACGGAGCAAGCGCTGACAGCCACCCAGATTGGCTATTTTCGCATTTACATGGTAATTTTACCAGCGCTTTCCGTTATCTTTATGGCGATGACCTTCTTCCCTGCCATAGACAAGGGTAAGCCGGCCGCCGTCATCGGCATAGCCAGGCAATTACTGTTTTATGTTCCGGTTATGTTAATTGTTCCCCGTTTCTATGGTGTTGCCGGGATTTATTATGGGTCCTTGGCTATTGACGTGATTATCGTGCTCTGGACTATCCTTATGGTGAAGAAAGAATTTAATCTGTTGCGAAGACGGGCAGAACTGGGACAATGATGGTGAGGGAAGTACCAGTGTGTTTGCGCAGGGGAGTTTCTTGTCATGAACAATGCGTACAAATTATGAGCGACATATTTTTCAACAAAATCTATAACTGCAGTACATGATTTGTTGCAGCACAATTCCTAACTTTGAAGGCATCTTTAATATGAAGGGACATATATGAAAAATGTAATCGTAGGCGGCTTTTTGCTTTTGAGTGGTGTGATTGGTTTAAGTGCTATGCTTGGAGTTGCAAGCAGCGATTTAACAGACGCTTGGAATACCCTACCTGGACGTCTCATAACAACTATATTGGAAAACGGTACGCTGATTCCGTCTTTGGTATTTCTGCTTTTGTTTCTGTTTGGAATGGGCATTCTTGGAACAGAGTATTTCAAAAACGATCGTTAGATTCCATATAAACATAAAGCAAAGAATTTCTATAAAAAAATAAAGACGTTACCTATTAATGAATAGTTCATTGGCGCAGGAGTGAAAACGGAAACCGCGGAGATAATGCTTTCCGTATGGAGTATGCCATCAGTGAGGACAGCGTTCGATCTTAGTTGACAATAAAATAGGCAAGGTGTATACTCATAACATAGTTATCAATAACAAAGTTATGAAAGCGAGACAGCTTTATGAAACAGATAGAAGAAACGATGGATTTAGTTTTGGAAAGTGCCAAAACAGAGTTTTTAAAAAAAGGATATGAGAAGGCAAAACTTCGAAGTATTGCTGAAAATGCCGGTGTGACTACGGGGGCAATCTATGTGCGTTTTCCCAATAAAGATGCCCTGTTTTCTGCGCTTGTGTCTTCTGTAGCCGACCATATAATGTCCTTGTTGCGTGAAGGGAATAGGAAGGGGGTTGACAGACTGGCGCATGGAGCTTCTGGGGATTTGTGGGCGATATATAATGACACCGTGAAAGAACTGATAGAGTATATTTACCAAAACAGAGAGACTCTCGCTTTACTGATAAACTGTTCATCAGGAAGCAGTTATGAGTATTTTGTTGAGAAAATAATTGGTGAGGAAGAAATACAGGTACTGAAATTACTGGACGAGATAAAGTCAAAAGGTTTTTCTGTTCGCGATATTGATCCAAAAGATATCCATATCCTGCTCAGTGCCCAGTATTATACGTTATTTGAAGTGGTTCGGCACAAAATGGAGAAAAAGGAAGCAGAACAAAAGATACAACTAATGGCAGATTTTTTTCAGGCAGGGTGGGAGAAGGTTATTAGTATATGATGTAAAACTTCGGAGTAGGGAACAAGGCATCAGAAATGGTTGGATACGATTTTGATGTGAAGTCTTTTGCTTTTCGTTCATGCAAAAGAGGAGGGGACAATGAAGAGGGCAGAAAGTTGCTGAGGAAAATTAAGCTGGGTAAAATCAGTAGAACAAGCAATCTCGATGAGCATAGGGGATTAAGGAAAAAGGTGAGAGCAGATAGAAAAACATAATACCACATTCTGTTTTGCCTGACATTGTCCATAGGTGGTATCAAGATATTATCAGGCGTCCGTAAGTTTTAAAGAAGAGATAGGAAAAGGGAAGACACTGTATAGTATTAAGGTGGGAGGGGAAGGGTGTGAAGAATAGCGAGCTTTTAAAGACCATTGTAGGAGTAAACCTTATCCTGCTGTTTGGCTTTTCAGCGGCAGTGATACTTAGCTATCAAACCAATTATCAAGAATCCCTGGATAAGATTGAGGAGGTTTCATCTCTGGCAACTGATGGGATTTTCTATCAGCTGATAACCAGATTTGCGGAACCAGTCAATGTATCGCTTTCAATGGCCCATGATAGCTTTTTAAAGGAGCGTCTTTTAGAAGAAGCGGAGAATCAGGCGGATGGAGAATATGCAAAAGAAATCAGTTATTATTTGAACACCTATCAGAAAAACTGGGGATTTGATTCTGTCTTTCTTGTTTCTGCCGACACATTACGTTATTACAATTTTAACGGTATAGACAGGATTTTGACACCAGATGACACATGGTATTATAACCTTTTAGAAGAAGATGAGGAGTATTCTCTAAATATTGACAGTGACAGGGTGGCGGGAGCGGATAGGGCGGTTACTGTTTTTGTCAATTGTAAGATTAGAAACGAGAAGGGATTTATATTAGGAGTTGTTGGCGTTGGGTTTCGTTTGGATTATTTAGAAGATGTGCTTCGCAGGTATGAACAAGAATTCAATGTGAAGGCAATCCTGTTCGATGAAAATGGCTTTGTTAAAGTTTCCTCTGATGATAGGGATTATGAGCTGAAGGACTGGTTTAAAACTTTCAGTATCGAGGATACCAGAGAGGATGTTCTTGGCTGGAAGAAAGAAAACGATAACTTGGAGATATGGGCATCACAAGGACAGGAAAATAACGAAAAGATTTATGTAGTTACCCGGTATATCCCGGAGATAGGCTGGCATTTGGTTGTTGAACAAGATACAGGGCAATCGCTTTTGAGTATAAGGAATCGTCTTTATATGACATGGTTTCTGATGGTGGCGGTTATATCAGGTGTTCTTTTGACTATTGCTGTTCTGATCCACAACTTCAGGAAACAGATAGCGAAGTTAATAGAAGAGCGTCAAAATGCATTCATAAAGGCAACGGAACAGCTTTATGATAAAATCTGCGAGGTGAATATTTCAAAAAATTGCGTAGTAGGAAAACAGGCAGAGGAATACTTTGAGAGTCTTGACATAAAAGGCAGTCCATACACGGAGGGCCTTCGTATGGTAGCAGAGAAGGAAATTAGGGAGGAGTTCCGTGAAGGCTATCTTTCGACCTTTGCTCCTGACAATGTCTTACGCGAATATGAAAATGGAAACCAACGTTTACATTATGAATTTCAGACTACAGAGGATGGAACAAACTACGTTTGGATGCGGATAGAAGCCTATATTTTTTATTCGGAGGAAGATGATTCAATCCATATGTATGCTTACAGAAAGAACATAGAGAAGGAAAAAGAGAGAGAACTTCAGGCAAGGACGGATGAAATGACCCGGTTCTTTTCAAAAAAAGAAACCGAGCGTTTAATCAAAAGTGAACTGGCAGAGAACGGAAATTCTATACACGCCTTTTTCATCATAGATATTGACAATTTCAAACAGGCAAATGATTGCTACGGCCATATATTTGGCGACTACTGTATTAAAGAATTTACCGGGGGCATTAGAAAACAATTTAGGGAAAACGATATATTGGGCCGTATCGGAGGCGATGAATTCGTTGCGTTTATACCGATTTCCGATATTCAAGGCGCGAGGAAAAAAGCGGAAGAGCTTACATTAATTTTAAATACGCATATTGAATTCCAGAATGTGCAGTGGAAAATATCTGCAAGCATAGGTGTGGCTATTTACCCAATAGACGGTGGATGTTTTGAAGAATTGTACAGAAATGCGGATAAAGCTCTTTATTACACAAAAAGGAATGGGAAAAGCGGGTTTACCCTATATCAAGAGGCAGACAAGGTAGATGATACGTGATCGTGTTTCAGCTATTTAGTAAGAAAGAGTAGGAGGTATCAGGCCCGTTTAATGAAAAAATTGGTGTTAATTAATAGTTAGTATTTTCTGGAATCGAGCAGAAAGAATAAGAACTAAATTTCATCAAAGACGTATCTGGAGGTTCAAAACCCTGCTAATACGTCTTTTTGTTATTTATAAGACATTATGCCGCTCACCGTCAACGTTGAGGAGGCAGTTCAGGTCCTAGACCTTTTTTGTTTTACGATATTCTGTTGGAGAATATCCCTTTAGTTTATGAAACAGGCGGCTGAAATACAGCTGGTTATCATACCCTACGATGCGCGATATTTCATTGACTGCATAATTTGTAGTTTCCAATAAAGTTTGTGCGTTATTGACGCGGATAGAAACAACATATTGTAAGGGGGTGGAACCTGTATATTTTTTAAAGTTGCGAATAAACCAACTGACACTCATTCCTCTGGATGAAGCATATTCCTCTATATTAATCTCCCGATTATAATTTTCCATAAAGTAAGTTATAGCGTTATCGATTTCGTGAATCATATAGTCATTTTTTAAAGTATGTTCTTTGGTTAATTCCCGCTGGAAAATGATCAATAAATGGCGCAATAAGAGCGTCATCATTTCCTCATAATTGCTTTGGCATTTTTGCAATTCTAATATGATACGTTTGAAAATTTGTTCATACTCCAAAGAAGTACCTACCGGAAAGATTCTGCGGTTGTCTGCGAACCCATATTTTCGCAAGATATTTTTTATATTATTTCCTGTAAAGTGAATCCAGTAAACCTCGGTTTTATCTTCACCGTAGTATTCATATTTTTGAAATTCCTTTGGACGGTATAAAACAATATTGCCGGCATGAATGATGGTTTCATTTTCTGGTTTGTCGAAATGAAAATGACCGCATCCGGAAGCAACGTAGATGATTTGAAAATCCAAGCGCCCCCGCGGACGATAGGTTGGTAATTTAGGAAGTGTAGATAGTCTGTATGTGCCGCAGCTTCCAATAATCAGCGGCTGGCTTTTGTCTTTGAAGTCGAGATGAGATTGATTTAAGTAACCGTTGTTCATATACATGGCGGAGAACCCCCTTATAAATAAGTAATGACACTGCTTTTTCATATTGTATCATTTTGTGCATAATATGTCTATTCCAGTTTATAGACATATTTTTAATATTGACATATGATTACAGTAATAAATAAAGCGTAGCCGATGAAAGAAAAACATATTAAGTGTATATTTTAGGGAGGGAATTTATGATTGTACCACGCTATTATGAAAATTTAAGTGTGCTGCATGAAAACACAATGCCGCCAAGAGCCTACTACATGCCGGCGTCAAAACGGACAGATGATCTGACAGAACACAGGGAAAAGTCAGACCGTCTGCAGCTGTTAAATGGAGACTGGAAATTCCATTATTTTGAAAGCATTTACGATGTGAAGGAATCGTTCTACGAAACGGATTATGACTTATCAGATTTTGATGAAATGAGAGTCCCAGGCATATGGCAAATGGAAGGATACGATATGCACCAGTACACGAATATCCGTTATCCATTTCCCTTTGATCCGCCTTATGTGCCTCAGGATATTCCGTGCGGAGCTTATGTTCATACATTTTTTTACCAGAGTGAAAAAACAGCGCCAAAAGCATATCTGAATTTTGAGGGAGTAGATAGCTGCTTTTATGTCTGGTTGAATGGAAAATATGTAGGATACAGCCAGATATCTCATGCAGTGAGTGAATTTGATGTTACTTCCTTTTTGAAGGATGGGGAGAATAGTATTGCAGTGTTGGTCCTGAAGTGGTGTGACGGTTCTTATCTGGAAGATCAGGATAAATTCCGGATGAGCGGGATTTTCAGAGATGTGTACATTTTAAAACGTCCGAAACGGGCTGTGCGGGATTATCATATAACGACAGAGGTTACCAAAGAATCCGCCAGGATAAAGTTAGATGTACAGTTTTATCAGCCGATTCATCTGAACATAAGAGTGGAAGATAAAAACGGAGCTGTTGTTTCTCAAGGGACGATAGAGAAAGATGGAATCATAGAATTTGAAATTGTTTGTCCAGTGCTTTGGAATACAGAACATCCCTATCTTTATACGGTACTCATGGAATCGAAATATGAAGTGATTGCGGATGCGGTAGCTTTACGCACGATTGAAATTCACGATAAAGTGATTTATTTCAACGGTGAGAAAATCAAATTCCGTGGTGTGAACCGTCACGATTTTGAGCCGGAAACAGGAGTTGTGGGTGCGGAACAGATAAAGACGGATATGATATTGATGAAACAGCATAATTTTAATGCGATTCGTTCCAGCCATTACCCGAATGCACCGTATTTTTATCAGATGTGCGATCAATATGGATTTATGGTGATTGATGAGGCGGATATCGAAGCACATGGGCCGTTCATGCTGTACCGGAAAGAGGATACCGATTATAACCGCTTTAGTCGCTGGAATGAGAAGATAGCGGATGATCCGGCTTGGGAGCAGTCGATTCTTGACCGTGTACAGCGTATGATTCAGCGAGATAAGAACCGTTTTTGCATTGTTATGTGGTCTATGGGAAATGAAAGTGCTTATGGCTGCAATTTTGAAAAGGCACTGGAGTGGACAAAAACATTCGATCCCGCAAGACTGACGCAATACGAAAGTGCCAGGTATCGGAATTATAACGTGACCTATCAGTACCATAATTTGGATCTGTATAGCCGTATGTATCCATCACTGGAAGAAATAGAGGAATATTTGGAGAAAGATGGAAGTAAGCCATTTCTGCTGGTTGAATATTGCCATAGCATGGGAAATGGCCCTGGTGATTTTGAAGATTATTTTCAAATAATTCAGAGCGATGACCGTATATGCGGAGGTTTTGTCTGGGAATGGTGCGATCATGCGATAGCACATGGAAAAACAGAAAAAGGAACGCCTATGTATTATTATGGCGGCGATCATGGAGAGAACATCCATGATGGGAATTTCTGTGTGGATGGACTGGTTTATCCGGACCGTACTCCCCATACCGGACTTCTGGAATATAAAAATGTGTATCGTCCGGCAAGAGTTGTTTCCTATGATTTGGACAGCGGAGAGTTGATTTTACACAATTATATGGATTTTGATGATTTGAAGGACTATGTGGAAATTTCTTATGAAGTGACGCAGGATGGCTTGATTATTAGTAAAGGGAAATTGCCCGCTTTTTCAGTAGCGCCCCACCAAGAGGGAAGAACAAAGCTGGAGCTTTCTAAACCGGGGAATGGGAAGGTTTATTTAAAATTAATTTACCGGTTGAAGAAAGCGGCTGCTCTTTTGGAGAAAAATTATGTGCTGGGCTTTGATGAGATACAGCTTTCTGACAGCCACTTAAAAACCCGTCAGGCAGAACAATGGTTAAACAGAATTGCAGAGGGTACAGAAATCCAGGTAAAGGAAAAAGACACTCAAATCGAAATAAAGGCAGCCGACTTTGATTACATCATAGATAAACGAACAGCCCTTTTTGAGCAAATTCAGTTTGCCGGAAGAAATTATCTGAAGCGTCCTATGGAACTGAATATTTGGAGAGCAGCAACGGATAACGACATGTATATGAAAGAAGTCTGGAAAAAGGCCCATTACCATGAAGCGTATGCGAGAGCTTATGATATTGAGGTTTGCCAGAACAGAAATGGTGTCGAAATTTTGGCTTACACAGCGGTAGTCGCTGCAACAGTGCAAAAAATCATGGACGTAAAAATCAAGTGGATAGTAGACGCCAGCGGAAAAGTATCTTCTGAATTTAAAGTGTTGAAAGATGGGGAATTTCCAGAACTTCCGAGATTTGGTTTGAGGTTTTTCCTTGATAAAGGCATGGAAAATGCCTGTTATTATGGAATGGGCCCACAGGAAAGCTACAGAGATAAGCATAGGGCAGCGAGCCATGGGCTTTACCGGTCGAAGGTATGTGACCTGCATGAGGATTACATCCGCCCGCAGGAAAATGGAAGCCACTATGACTGTGATTTTCTGGAGCTTTCTGGTTCACAGTATGGAATTGCGGCTGTTGCAAAGAAGTCCTTTTCATTCAATGCCTCGCATTACACGCAGGAGGAATTGGAAAGAGCTGCGCATAACTATGAATTATGCGCAGCTGACAGTACAATACTCTGTTTGGATTATGCATTAAATGGAATCGGATCGAATAGTTGTGGCCCTGCTGTCCTGGAGAAGTACAGGTTTGATGAAACCGAGTTTCAGTTTGGATTTACTTTGGTTCCATTTGTGAAAGGTACAAAGTAACAACGGTGAGCAGTCATAAGACAATGAAAATATCGAAAGCCGCTGCCTGGCATGGAAGGTTCCAGGCAGCTTCGGGAAGGAGCGTATTATGGGAGAAAAAACGTACTTGAAATGGTATAACAAAGTGGGATACGGTTCGGGCGACATTGCCGGAAATGTGGTATACGCATTTTTAACATCGTTTGTTATGATCTATTTAACGGATACGATTGGTCTGGCATCGGGGATAATCGGAACTCTGATTGCGGTATCTAAGATTTTTGATGGGTTTACAGATATAATTTTCGGCTCCTTGATTGATAAAACCCATACGAAGCTGGGAAAAGCGAGACCCTGGATGATTTATGGATATATCGGGTGTGCAGTCACACTGATTGCCGTGTTTGCAGTTCCGGTCAGCTGGGGCAAAACAGCACAGTACGCATGGTTTTTTATTGCATATACACTGCTGAATGGAGTGTTCTATACGGCAAACAATATTGCGTATTCAGCCCTCACTTCTCTGGTGACAAAAAACAGCAAGGAACGTGTACAGATGGGATCTTATCGTTTCATCTTTGCATTTTCAACGAGCTTGCTTATTCAGTCTGTCACAGTGCTCTTCGTGGATTTCTGCGGCGGAGGCGCCGGGGCATGGAGAACGGTTGCAATTATTTATGCGGTGATTGGCCTTATTGTAAACACGATTTCAGGACTGTCTGTAAAGGAGCTTCCAGAGGAGGAATTAAGTCCAGCGGACCAATCCAGGGAAGAAAAATACAGTGCGGTTGATGCGTTCAGACTGATTATTGCAAATAAATATTACCTCATGATCTGTGGAATCTATATCTTACAGCAGTTGTATACGGCCATGATCGGAGCGGGTATCTTCTATGCAACATGGGTTCTGAAAAATAAAAATTTATTCGGAGTATTTTCGTGGGCAGTAAATATTCCTTTGATTATCGCTTTGATATTCACACCCACATTGGTAGGGAAATGGAATGGAATGTATAAGCTGAACTTAAGGGGGTATATGCTGGCGGTGGTTGGAAGAGCCCTGGTAGTTGCTGCAGGGTATATGGGAAACATTCCATTGATGCTGCTGTTTACAGCGGCAGCAGCATTGGGCCAGGGGCCCTGGCAGGGGGATATGAATGCGGTGATTGCATCCTGTTCAGAATATACATATCTGACGAAAGGGAAAAAGGTAGAGGGCACTATGTATTCCTGTACCTCATTAGGGGTTAAGATTGGCGGGGGTATTGGAACTGCTGTTGTAGGATGGCTGCTTGAATTAAGCGGCTATGTAGGAACAGCAGCAACGCAGCCGGAATCTTGTATCAGTATGCTTAAGTTTATGTATCTGTGGCTGCCGCTGGTTTTCGATGTGCTTATCATGCTTGTTCTCTCCAGAATCAATGTTGAGGAAGTGAATGATAAAATCCGGGCGAAAAAAGGAATGGTATCAGGAGATACCCAGCTTCTTTGATAACTATGCACGATATATATGGTTGAAATAGTCGGCATAAAAAGTTAAAAGGATATTGAAATACTGTTTAAGCTTACTCACTTTACCGTCCTCCTTGTTCTTGATTATGCGTTTATTATATGACAGGAGAAATAATATTGCTTGCCAAAAGAAAAGAAATAATAGCCATATTTTGCGACAGATATAAGGCGACAATGCAGGATCAGGAACAAAGGAGAGGAGGGATTTATCCGTGCATTTATCATTTGTAGATACGAAGGAAGAAATTTTGGCAGTAAAAAGAGTGGCAGAACATGTATCTCCACATTTGCACAATGCTTTGGAAATTGTATGGGTGACAGAGGGTACTTTGGAATTGGGAGTTGGGCAGGAACTGTATCATATGGAGGAGGGGGATATAGGTTTTGTATTTCCAAATATCATTCATCATTATCAGGTTTTTACGGATAGGGATAATGTGGCTGTTTTTATAAAATCCCCGCCGTTTGTTGTGAGTACTTTTGATGAGATATTGTTAAACTATGCGCCGGCATATCCAATAATAAAAGCTGCGGACGTGGACAGAGAAACGTATCGTGCGCTTGGGTCGGTTTTGAAAACAAAACAGACAGAATTTGCGATTGTACAGGCATATTTACAGATTGTCCTGGCAAGATGTATCAGAAACTTTGAATTAGTAGAAAAAAGAAACATTGGAAGCAATGATCTTATTTATCAGACTGTTGCTTACGTTTCAGGCAATTTCAAAAATACGTTTTTTTTGGAAGATATGGCGAAAGAATTAGGGGTTAGTAAGTATGTTTTATCACGCATTTTTTCAAAGACATTTCATAGTAATTTTAAGCGGTATCTGAATGATACGAGATTAGATTATGCTCGTCAACGATTGGAGAACACAGAGGATTTAATTACTAATATCTGCTTGGACAGTGGATTTGATAGTCAGAGGACATTTAACCGAGTGTTCAAAGAAAGATTCCGGGTTTCGCCCACTGAATATCGGAAAAGTCAGAAAGAGAAAGTGAAGTAGAATGCCGATTATAAATTCCTAGCGATTAAATCATCAGAAGAATTTACCTGTACATTAGGAAATGATTAATAAATTCTTTAGCATTCAATAATACAATAATTCTAAAAATATATTATAATGTTAGAGGAGATAAAAATCATGGAACGCGAAGTGTATAAGCCGGATTGGGTATAGACTTAAGGAGGTATCATGAAAGGATTTAAACGACAGAATCAGTTATTTTCCCTCTGCGGATTGAATTGTGGGCTTTGTCCCATGTTTTTGAATAAAAACTGCCCCGGCTGTGGCGGCGGTGAAGGAAACCAGACATGCAAAATTGCGAGATGCAGCATTGAGCATGATGGAGTAGAATACTGTTTTCAGTGCGGTGAATACCCTTGTGAAAAATATGAGCATATTGACGATTTTGATTCCTTTATAACGCACCGCCAACGAAAGGCTGATTTAAAAAAGGCCAAGCTGTCAGGTGTGGAAGCTTATAATACGGAACAACAAGAAAAGGTAAGAATACTGGATATTCTCCTGTCCGGCTACAATGACGGCCGGAAAAAGACACTCTTTTGTGTAGCTGTAAATCTTTTGGAATTACAAGAGCTGCAAAAAGTACTTAGAGAGATTGAGAATAGACCTGACATACAGATGCTGACACTCAAAGAAAAAAGTGCTTTTGTTGCAGGACTGCTTCAAGATACAGCATCTAATAGAGGGATTGCTCTGAAACTGCACAAAAAAAAGCGGTGATAGGAACTCTCATTCATTGTCAGAGACAAACCAAAATAAAAAGGATTGAGAATAGCAAAAATGAAAGGTAAATTCATATGAAGTACACGTGTATGATTATATCGGTAGCCGACATTAATGCCGCAAGAAAATTTTATGAGGATTTGTTCGGATTGGAAGTATTTCAGGATTATGGAAGAAACATCGCTTTTACCTGCGGCCTGGCATTGCAGCAGGATTTTGACTGGCTGGTGAACCTGCCGAAAGAAAAGGTATTAAAGAAATCCAACAATGCAGAAATCGTTTTTGAAGAACAGGATTTTGATGGTTTTCTGAATAAGTTGAAAGAATATCCTGACATTGAATATCTGGGAGACGTGCTTGAGCATAGCTGGGGTCAGCGGGTGATTCGGTTTTATGATTTAGACGGACATATCATAGAAGTTGGCGAGGATATGGAAATGGTGATAAAACGTTTTCTTGCTTCCGGTATGAATATGGAAGAAATCGCTGTGAAAATGGACGCTTCCGTGGAGGACTTAACAAAACTTTTGAATCATTAACATGTCCTTTTTTCCTGTCAGGTTTTCTTTCTTGACTTTTACGCTGCGTCATAGTGTATGATGAAGAAAAATGAAAGGAATTAAATATATGAGAATTGTTTCTGTCCGTTCAGATGGTGTTTATTCAAAAATTATGAACGCACCTTTTGACAAGAAAAATGATATCTACCGTTATGAACTGATGAAGCCTTTTGAAAAAAAATGGGCTTGTTACAGTGTGCCAATGAAAGCTGCAGCACCCAAGGGCTATGATGTCATTATGGCAAGCGGAATGCTTGGACATATGGCGCCAACCGCTGTTGATGAAAAGCAAAAGCATAATATTGAACTGATTTCAGACAATGCGCTTTGGGAAAGATGTGAATTGTCAATTCAAAACTCATTAAACTGCTTTATTGAGCATGGAGTAAAATTACCTGTTCAAGAGTATATGTTTACCATATTGCTTGCAAATCCAGAAAGCCCATACACTGTGTTAAATGATGGCTATTGCGGAGATGGAGGTATTCCGGGATATATTTTTGTTTGGCTAACTCCAAATGAATACACATTAAATCATCTTCATGTTGCTTTAGCACATGAAACAAACCATAATGTGCGGTTTCAATTTATCAAGTGGAAAAATGACATTACACTCGGTGAAATGATGGTCAGTGAAGGATTAGCTGAAAACTTTGCAACTCAAATGTATGGTGAGGATAAAGCGGGGCCTTGGGTTACTAAAACCGATATGGTAACCTTAAATGAGTATATTAAGCCAATTATTCACGATGGTTTAAATGTTCAAGGGCTTGAAAATCTCAATTCCTATTTGTATGGCGATGAAATGGCTGCTTTGCAAAATTATGCTCCTGTTGGTTTACCTTACTGCGCAGGCTATGCTTGCGGCTATCATTTGGTTAAGCATTATTTGAACAAAACAGGGAAAAGTATTGCAGAAGCGACTATATTACCTGCGAGTGAAATCTTAGATTGTGTGGAGGGCTTTTGGAACCAATAAAATATAATTTGGAGTTTTACAACAAGCATGCGAATTCCAGTGTGACGGATCCGGTATAATGTATATGATTTAATCTGAAAGGAGTGTCATGCTTTGCTTGAAAAAATACTTGTTGTTGATGATGAGAAAGAAATTGTCTGTATTGGGAGTAAAGACTTTGACTTGGCTATATTGGATATTATGCTTCCGGATATCAGCGGACTTTCGATATGTCAGTCCATCCGAAGTAAGGAGTACACATATCCGGTAATCATGCTTACGGCTAAGGATGGAGAGACGGATAAAATTACCGGGCTTACACTCGGTGCAGATGATTATATTACAAAACCGTTCCTGCCCCTTGAGCTGGTAGCAAGGGTAAAGGCCCAGCTACGCCGTTACAAGAAATATAATGCTGGCTCAGCGGTTCCGGCAGCAGATGAAATCTTCAAATATGCAGGTTTGACGATGAACATTAAGACATATGTTTAAGCAATGCAAGCTTAAGCGAAACTGGAGGCTCCGGCCTCGGACTTGCTATTGCAAAAAATATTATTGTACTGCACGGCGGACAGATAAGGGCTGAAAGCAGTAATGGACGCACTGCTTTCATCATTGAAATCCCATCAGCTTCATCTAAAATCTCTGTCACAGCATCTTAGAAAAAAATCAATTTAAGTATGTAAATTGCCTGTTCATCAATGGTATGCTAGATTTACCTGAGAGAACAGGCAATTTTTATGAAACCAACTATTAAAACATAGGAGGGGGACAGTATGATTTTTTTATGAAAAGCGCATTGTGTGAAAAGTCCGGCCCAAAATAAGATGATATAATGGGAACATCAAATACAGGAGGTACAACAATGTACGCATGGGAAGCAATCGAACAATCCTTAACATTTATCGAGGAACACTTAACAGAAGAAATTTATACGGAGGAACTGGCAAGTATCGCCGGCCTGTCCCCTTTCTATTTTCAGCGTTTGTTCAAGCGGCTGGTAAATAAACCGGTTCAGGAATATGTGAAGCTCCGCCGCCTGGCAAAGGTGATTAAAAATCTGAGTAATACCGAACAGAGAATACTTGACGCTGCCCTGGACTATGGCTTTACAAGCCATGCAAATTTTACGCGGGCCTTCAAGGAAACGTATGGAATCACACCCGAAGAGTACAGGAGAGATTTACCAATGCTCAACACATTCGACAAGCCGGAAGTTTCCATGAATTACGTCTTAGTAGATGAAGGGGTTCCACTGGTGGTAGGAAATATCGTCTTGGAAATCCAGAGAAAAACGTTGGCGGAACCGGAACTTTACCTCGGCTTTGAAACAAAAGTCCGTATTTCCGAACAGCTTCCGGCTGGTGAAAGCACAGGTGCAGATGTGCCGGGACAGCTCTGGAAACGCTACCATATGGAGATGACGTCAATCGCAGAAGACTTCGATACAAATGTGGAAATGGGAATGTCCCATACGGAAGATACGGTACAGGGCCTTTTCACGTATTTTGCGGGAGGTCTTGTTCGAAATATCCCGCATAAACAGCAGGGAGACTTTGTAAAGAGAGAACTCCCTGCGGGAGAATACATCGTTTGCAGGATTGAAGCAGAAAGTTTTGAGGATTTGGTAACGGTTGCCTTGAATCAGGGTGGAAAATACCTTTTCGGTACATGGCTGCCGCATCACAGCTTAACAACGGAGCCATTCTCAGCAGAAAAGTATTATCGTGCCTTAAAAGATATGGCCTGTATGGAAATTTGGGTCAAGCCCATACCGTTGGAAAAAAAAGAGTAGGAGGGATATTGGGATGGATTGGAATATGCTTTATACAAACGGCGATGCTCCATCTCTGAAGCAAATAGCGGAGTATATTGACAATCCGTTATGGGCAGAGTTTGGCAGCCGTATCCGGTCCGCTTACCGGATTGAACCAATAACGAACGCGGCAGGTACATTGGCTGGTTAATGTTTTTCTTTCAGCCATTTATTTTTTTATTATCAGAGGCCTTATATCCGTAAAGGTTGGCATCCAATCCTTTCTTTTGTTATGGGGAACGAGTGTGCTTTTATCCGCTCCCGTCCTCAACCCCATGAAACCGCAGAAAATTCCGTGCCGCATGGGACAGCGGGTACTCTTTATTGATAATGAAAGCGCTCGTGATAAACAGATTTTCATCGGAAAAATGCTTCACGGTTAAGTCCCTGATATGTTGGAAGTCTGCGGCCGTCAGTGAGGCCAGTGCGACGGTTTTAAAGGATCTGGCCCACTCAATCGCAGTTGCATTCGAAGAGGTAATAATAGAAATATTCGGCGCGAGCAGATGGTGTCCGAAGGAGGAACGGACCAGATCCAGGCAGTCGAAGGGAACCGCAAGCGGATAGTCTGCCAGCAGGGATATGTCGATAATGCTGCCGCTTTGCACCAGAGGGTGTTCCGGCCTGCAGATTGCCACAATCTCTTCTTTCTCATAGGGATAGACAGCCAGGGAAGCATAGCCGGGAAGGCTGGACCGTATGAGCCCGATCTCCGTTACATGGTTCAGGACGTTCGGAATCGCAAAATCACTTGGTATTTCATAAAAATCAAAATTGACATTCGGGTATGCGGCCCGGAAATCGTCAAACAGATGGTGCAGAAAATAGGCGGAGTTTCCTGCCGGGATTGAGAGCTTTAAAAGCTCGGAAAAACCTGTTTTTTTATTGTGAATCTCGTCTTGAAGTTTTTCTTCGGCCTGGCAGATCTCCTTGGCGCGCAGATAAAAAACGCGTCCGGCGTCGGTCAGCTCAAGCCTGTGCCGGTTTCGGATCAAAAGCTTTGCCCCATAATAAGTTTCAATATTTTTCAACTGGTTGCTCAGAGAAGGCTGGGCGATCAGCAGCTTGTTCGACGCAGCCAGAATACTTCCGCTTTCTACAATCGCAACAAAATTCCGGTAAGACTCTAATGTCATAGAGCAATTCCCCTTAATTTTATAATTTAATATTCATCAAATATAAGAAAAATATTATAAATAATATGTAATAATGATAGTTTTATTATATAAAAAATTATGTTACAATGCAAATTGTTTTTAAAAAATAGTGCTTATAAAAAGAGAAGTATATATAAGTACAACTAATGAATAAAGATAAGGGGGAATAAAGAGTACGATGAATGCTTTACTGACAGATTTATTGGCCGTATTTGGAGTTGTTTTAAATGCGCTGCCTCAGGGACTTTTAGCGCTGTCCTTTGGTTTTGCAGCCGTCCCGACGGCGATGGCGTTTTTTATCGGAGCGTTTGGAAATGTGATTACGGGGAATGTAGCGCCGATTTCATTTCAGGCTGAAACTATTACATATGCGGGTACCAGCGGCAGGAACCGCTCGGAGCGGTGTACAATGATCTTTATCGGAGCCGCCATTCTTGCGGTTATCGGAGCCTGCGGGATGCTGACTAAGATTGTGGATTTTATCGGTACAGACATTGCAAACGGCATGATGGCCGGTGTGGGACTGATATTGACGAATGCGGCTGTCAACATGGTGAAGGAGGATCACCTTGCAGGCGGAGTATCGATAGCTGCGGCAGTACTCACCTATTTTCTGACCAGCTCCAGTCCCAATACGCTGGTTTACACGATCGTGATATCGGTCATTGCGTCCAGCGTGGTATCGGCGGTTTTGAATAAAGAAAAGAAAAATATCGTTGTTGCAGATGACAAATTTACCCGTCAGAAATTCACATTTAACGGAAATGTGATACTCGGCGCTCTCGGTATGGTCTGTTTAAATATTGGCTCTAACATTTCATTTGGAGCAATCACGGCCAGCATGGCAGGAGCAGATACCTTTAATGTGGACCACCTGACCATGATCTCTTCCCTTGCGGATATGGGTTCCTCTTTCTTCGGAGGCGCACCGGTAGAATCGATAATTTCTGCTACGGCAAATGCGCCCCACCCGGTTTGGGCCGGAGTGGCGATGATGATTGTGGTAGGCATAATTCTGTTAAGCGGCCTGCTTCCGAAAATCGGCAATTATGTTCCGTCCTCATCGATTGCGGGTTTCCTGATCGTGCTGGGGCTTTTCAAGACCTTTATACTTGATGCACCCGCAGCGCTGGCAATTAATCCGGCGGTAGGCGGAACTGCACTCGTTGTCACGGCAATTTCGAATCCGTTTCTCGGAATGCTTGCCGGTATCGCAGCCAGAGTCCTGGGCCTGTAAGGAGGAGTAGCATTATGGATACATATGAATTAAAGCTTTGCGGCGTAAAGCGCGAACTGCCGTTTATCGATTTGGAGGATAATCTGGCCTTTGCCAGTTTTGTAATTATGGGCGATACGGAGCTTATCACGGCCTGTGCGCCGGAGCTGGCGGAGAAGATTGGGGACGTGGATGTCATTATTACCGCTGAGGCCAAGGGGATTGCCCTTGCCTACGAAATCAGCAGGCTGCTCGGGAAAAAGGAATTTATTGTGGCAAGAAAGAGCATCAAATCCTATATGTGCGGCGTGGTATCGGTATCGGTGCATTCCATAACGACCTCCGGAGAGCAGCATCTGTACCTGGACGGCCATGATGCGGAGCGTCTTTGCGGCAAAAGGGTCTGCATCGTGGACGATGTGATTTCAACCGGCGAGTCCCTCTATGCGTTAGAAGCTCTGGTGGAGAGTGCAAAGGGTACCGTTACAAGAAAAGCAGCGGTGCTTGCAGAGGGAAAAGCAGCAGAGAGAGACGACATTATCTTTTTACAGAAGCTCCCGCTGTTTCACAAATGTGATGATAACAGCTATGAAATTAAGGAATCATAAAGTCATAGGAAGTTTCATTAAATAAACAAAGAAGAAAATTTGTTTAAGAAAAATTCAGGAATTTCAAGTACATTTCGACATGACGATATATGATAGAGTATAATAAAGAATTAAGAGTAAAAGGTAAAGCTATTTGAATTTATATGAATCAAATTTAGGAGGATGCCCGTCGACATGCGTATTTTGATTGCCGAAGATGAAGTTGAACTTGCGAGAGGCCTGAAGTTCCTTCTGGAGAAGAATAAGTTTTCCGTTGATACTGTCAATAACGGAGCGGATGCACTGGACTACTTTCACAGCACGGATTACGATGTGATCGTGTTGGATATCATGATGCCTAAAAAGAACGGAATGGAGGTGTTATCTCAGATAAGGAGTGAGGGAGCGGCAGTTCCCGTACTGATGCTCACAGCCAGGTCCGAGATTGAAGACAGGGTCGCCGGACTGGAGGCTGGGGCAGACGATTATCTCCCCAAGCCGTTTGCCACCAGGGAATTTATTGCAAGAGTGAAGGCGCTTGCCCGCAGGAATGCCGGATATGCCGATACGGTTCTGTCGCTGGGGAATGTACGGCTCGACTGTAACCGCTATGAGCTTTCCTGTAAAGAGGAAACGGTGCGGCTTAATAACAAGGAATACCAACTGATGGAGCTGTTTTTCCAGCATCCGCATTTTGTATTCTCTACCGATCACCTGATGGACAAGGTATGGGGGAAGGACTCGGAGGCGGATATTGACGTTGTCTGGACATACATCGGGTTCATCAGGAAAAAGCTGAAACATATCGGTGCGGATATTGAAATAAAAACAGTGCGCGGAGCCGGTTATTCGCTGGAGGGCAATAAATGCTGAAGAAGATGAAACGCCGGTTTATTGCATCGGCGATGGTGGCCTTTGGAGCCGTTATGCTGGTTTTGGTAACGGTTATTAATATTGCTAATTGTTATCTGACGACTAAAAAACAGGATAACCTGCTGAATATAATTCTCGAATATGATAAAAAGACATTTTCGCAGCCCGGTACCGATTTTCCGCCAATTTCGGATATGCCCTGGGCAGGGGGCCCGGAGGCAGAGTTCATGACCCGCTTTTTCATTGTCCGCTGCGACAGTGATAATAATGTGACGGTAATATCCAGAGCGTATATCTCTTCGGTCGATGAGGAGACAGCGCGGAATTATACGGAGGAAATCCTGGCTAAAGGAAAGGTGAAAGGTTACTTTAAAGATTACCGCTACTGTGTAAGCCGGGAGGAGGGAGAAATAATCCTCGTCTTTCTGAACGCATCCAACGCCCTGCAGTTTATGGAGTCGTTACTGATTGTATCGGTTGGCATAGGCATTGTCAGCCTGCTGGTTGTCTTCCTGCTCGTCATGATTTTATCCCACCGGGCAATACAGCCTTATGTGAAGAATATAGAGCGTCAGAAGCGGTTCATCACGGATGCCGGACATGAGCTGAAAACACCGCTGACCTCCATTGCAACCAGTGCGGATATCGCCGCCATGGAGTATGAAGGGGATGAATGGATTGCCAATATACAAAAGCAGACAGCCCGTCTGACCCGTCTTGTAAGTGACCTGGTGACGCTTTCCAGACTGGATGAAGAGATGATAATTTACGATAAGACGGTATTTTCCCTCAGTGACGCTGCCTGGGAAATCGCTGAGCCTTTTGCTTCGCTGGCAAAAGCAGGCGGGAAAACGTATATCCAGAACATAGAGGACCGTTTGGAGATGGAGGCAGACAGAAATTCGATTCAGCAGTTATTATCCATTCTTCTGGACAATGCATTGAAATACTCCGATGAGGGCGGCAAAATCCGGCTGGATATTTACCGCAGCCACAATCGAATCTGCATGAAGGTATTTAACACCTGTGAGCTTCAGGGGATAACGGATTTGGAGCGCCTGTTCGACCGTTTTTACCGTCCGGATGAATCCAGATCCACTAACACCGGAGGCACAGGAATCGGGCTGTCCATGGCTCAGGCTATCGTGGAGGCGCATGGCGGTAAGATTACGGTGAACAGTCCGGATGGGAAAACAATTATTTTTACAGTGGTTATTTAATCTTACGATAATCAGGCACGTTCCGGTACGGATTATCTGTTTCAACGCGAAAGGCACACTACAATAATATTGTTGTAATGTGTTTTTCTTTGCTGTCTGACTGTTAATTGTTCGTAGAATTTTCACATTTCATTTCAAGTACATTTCAGGCTGACTTTTTATAATAGCTGATGATATTATGTGCAGTAATCTTCTCAGACTGAGAAAAAACAAAAAAATTCAGGAGGTTTGCTATGATAACAGTTGAGCATTTGACCAAATGTTACGGTGACTTCATGGCTGTCAGCGATTTGTCTTTTGAAATTGATGAAGGGCATGTGTACGGCTTTTTAGGACCAAACGGCGCCGGAAAATCGACTACTATGAATATTATGGCCGGATGTCTGTCGGCCACGGAGGGGAAAGTAATAATCGACGGCCACGATATCTTTGAAGAACCTGAAAAAGCAAAAAAACTCATAGGCTACCTTCCGGAACAGCCGCCTCTCTACATGAATGAAACACCGGTGGAATATCTGAAATTCGTTGGCGCGGCAAAGGGGTTAAAAGGACGGGAGCTGCAGCGGCAGGTGGAGGAGGTGATTGGCCAGGTAAGGATTGACGAAGTCAAGAACAGGCTGATTTCCAAGCTTTCAAAAGGCTACAGGCAGAGAGTCGGTATCGCCCAGGCGCTGCTCGGGAATCCGAAGGTTATTATACTTGATGAACCGACCGTAGGACTTGATCCGATCCAGATCATCGAGATACGTGATCTGATAAAGGAACTCGGGCAGACCCATACCGTTATTTTAAGCTCTCACATTCTTTCAGAGGTTCAGGCCGTCTGCGGCAAGGTCCTGATTATCGCCAGAGGAAAGCTGGCTGCATTTGATGAACCGGAAAATCTGGAAAAGCTGATGCTGGCATCAAACGGCATAACTTTTACGGCAGAGGCCACCGGGGAGGATGCCGCAAGAATTCTGTCTGCAATGAAATCTGTCACAGAGTGGACCTTTGAGGATAAAGGAGACGGGACCATTGAGATTCACGCAAAAACAGAGGACAGCAATTCACGCGACATTTGCCGCCGGCTCTTTTTTGCCTTTGCGGCCGAGGGGAAGGCAATTTTGAGCATGACTTCAAAGAAAGCCAATCTGGAGGATGTATTTATTGAACTGACCGAAGGCGAATCCGGAGCTGAGAGAAGCGGTGACCGGGAAGGGCAGGATATTCCGGCAGTGGCTGATGATGCCGGGAACACGGAAGATGCCGGAAACGCTGAAAACTCCGGAAGTGACAGTGCAGAAAGTGAGGGGACGGACGAATGACAGCTGTACTTAAACATGAACTTACCAATTATTTTCACTCATTAACCGCATATATTTTTGGCGCATTTCTTCTGGTTTTTGTAGGGATTGGGGCTATGCTTTACAATATTCAGGCGGCAGTGTCCAATTTTGAATATGTACTGCAATTTGTGAGCCTTGGTTTTGTAGTGATTGTACCAATCTTGACGATGCGCGTCATAGCGGAGGAGAGAAAGCAGAAGACAGACCAGCTTTTATATTCCCTGCCGATTACAACTTCCCAGGTTGTTGTAGGTAAATATCTGGCACTGCTGGTCGTATTTTTTATTCCGCTGTGCATCGTGTCGCTGTATCCGCTGATTTTTGCGCAGTTTGGGGATGTGTATCTGATGACATCCTATGGCTCTCTGCTGGCATTTTTTATCATGGGCGCCGCTCTGATTGCCGTCGGCACTTTTATTTCCTCGCTGACTGAAAATCAGGGATTTGCCGCAGGAATTGCCATCCCCGTCATATTGTTTAACTACTACAGCGTCAGCCTGGCGGAACATTTATCTTCCTCCGCCATGGGCTCTGTCATCTCCCTGTGTGCCCTGGCCGTTATTTTGGGCCTTGTTATCCGCTTTCTGACGGGAAATGAAGGCCTGGCATTTTCAGTCAGCCTGCTGTTCATTATCATTATCGGGATTGCCGGTTTTGTCGATATCAGCAGTTTTGAAGGGCTTCTGCCGAAGATAATGAACCGGTTATCACTTTTTGAACGCTTTTATTCGTTTGTAAACGGTGTATTCGATTTTACATCCATTGTTTACTTTTTATCGGTAATCGTGTTCTTTTTATTCCTGTCCGTGCAGTCCCTTGAAAAAAGGAGGTATAACTGATGAAAAAGCATGAACTCCTTAAAAAGCCTGAACGGCCGGGAAGAAACAGAATTGCTCTTCGGGGCGGCTCTTATTCCCTGGCAATCACGGCTGTCGTACTGGCGATACTTATTGTTATTAATATTCTGGCATCAGTACTTCCTGCAGCAGTGACCAAATATGACATCAGTTCCACAAAGCTTTATTCAATTACAAGCAATACCAAGGCGGTGGTCAATGCGCTGGAAAAGGATGTGACAATTTATTGGATCGTGCAATCTGATGCGGAAGACGATGTAATCGAAAACCTGCTTAATAAATATGAAAGCCTGTCGGATCATATTAAGGTTGTCAAGAAGAATCCTGATGTTTACCCGACTTTTGCGGCACAGTACACATCGGAAACGGTTGCCAATAACAGTCTCGTTGTAGAATGCGGCGACCGCAGCCGGTATATCGGTTATGATGATATTTATCTCTATGAGCCGAATATGTCATCCTACTCCTATAATGCTTCATTCGACGGTGAGGGTGCAATTACATCCGCCATCGATTATGTTGTCAATGAGGAAATGCCCCAGGTGTATGTTCTGGAGGGGCATGGGGAGGCTGAGCTTCCGGAGGCGTTCAGTGACCAGATAGAAAAGGAAAACATGGAGTTAACCACTTTCTCCCTGCTCACAGAAGATTCCGTCCCCGAAGAGGCGGACTGTGTCCTAATCTATGCGCCGGCCAGTGATATTTCCAGAGAGGAAAAAGACCTGCTGGCCAAATACGTATCGGGCGGAGGAAAATTGATGGTACTGGCCGGGCCGGTTGAGAACGGAACACTTAAAAATCTCTATAGTTTACTGGAGGATTACGGTGTAGAAGCGGCAGAGGGGATCGTGGTGGAGACCGACCGGGGACATTACGCGTTCCAGGCGCCGTATATCCTGCTGCCGAATCTTCAAAGCAGTGAGATTACCGATCCGCTGATCCAGGAACATTATTATTCTATTATTCCCATTGCCCAGGGGCTGACGGTCAAGGGGGCGGATTCGGCAGAGGTAACGGAGCTTTTGACCACATCGGAAACGGCATTCAGCAAAACGGACGGTTACGGCCTGACCACCTATGAGAAAGAGGAGGGGGATACAGACGGACCTTTCGCCGTGGCAGTATCCGTTGCGTGCGGAAATGACGGGCAGATGATTTGGTTTACGTCGTCCCATTTCCTGGACGATATGTATAATGCCTATTCATCCGGGGCAAATCTGGATCTTGGCATGAATACATTATCATCACTGATTGGTGAGAGCGAAGCGGTGGCGATCCGCAGCAAATCACTCAACTACAACTACCTTACCATCAGTGATGCCACAGCCTCTCTATTGAAAACGGTGATGATTGGCGTCTTCCCGCTGTTGTATCTCGGTATCGGTATCTGCGTAGTAGTAAGAAGGAGGAGAAAAGATGAGCCGGTCTAAAAAACTTTCCGTATTACTTGGGGCATTGCTGGCTGTCTGCCTGATCACATTTGGAGTCAGTCAATATGAGGTGCACAAGGAAAAGATAAAAAACAGCGATGAAATTATTTTAGAGCTGCCGGGTGACACGGTGAAATCGCTTTCCTGGGAATATAATTCCGAAACCCTCGCCTTTCACAAAGACGGAAAATGGCTTTACGATGGGGATGGAGCGTTTCCGGTTGATGAAGAGAAAATAAATGAGCGTCTGGATCTGTTCAGCGAATTCGGGGTTTCATTTATCATTGAGGATGTGGAGGATTTTGGACAATACGGCCTGGATAAGCCTGTCTGCACGATTCATCTTGAAACGGACGACGAGAGCTATGAGATCCTGCTTGGGGATTTCAGCAAGATGGACTCGGAGAGGTATGTTTCGATTGGGGACGGGAATGTATATCTTGTGAAAAAGGATCCGCTGGACTACTTTGATGCAACGCTGAGCGACATGATTAAACAAGATGAAATACCGCAGTTTGATACAGTGACGGGGATACAGTTTACAGGAGCGGAAAACTATCAGATTGGATATCAGGAGGACAGCAGCCTCAGCTATTGCAAGGATGACGTTTACTTTATGGAGCAGGACGGGGCTTACCTTCCGCTTGATACATCCAGGGTTAACAGCTATCTTGATACAGTCAGCCGCCTGAATCCAACGGATTACGTAACGTATAATGCCACGGACGAGGAACTTAGGGACTGTGGTTTAGATAAGCCGGAGCTTACGATGTCAGTCAATTATATTCCGCAGACGGAGAATACCGGGCAGGCAGAAGAGAAAAACGAGGAAACATTTATTCTGAATGTCGGGCGTGATCCGGAGGAGAAAAAAGCAGCAGAGAAAGCCTCTGCCGGAAAGTCAATGGATGGAGAAGCGGCAGAACCGGAGGATAAGTCCGAAAATGAAGAAATTACTGCCTATGTAAGAGTAGGGCAATCAAAAATCGTCTACAGGATTACTTCGGATGAATATAAGAAACTCGTCAATGTATCTTACAATGCACTCCGCCACCAGGAAATTCTTTCCGCCGATTCCGCCGATATTTATCAGGTGGACATTTCTCTGGAGGGTGAAAATTATACTCTCACATCTGAGAAAGAGGATGGTGACAGAACCTGGTATTATAAGGAGGAAAAATTAGAATCCTCCGGCTTCTTCGATGCGCTGAAGCAATTAAAAGCGGACAGTTTTACCCGGGAGCAGCCTTCACAGAAAGAAGAAATCAGCCTGACGGTTTATCTGGACAATGATAATTATCCCAAAGTGCAGATGGATTTCTACCGTTATGATGGGAACGATTGTCTTGCAGTGGTCGACGGAACACCTGTATGCCTTGTGGCAAGAAATTATGTGGTGGATCTGGTGGAAGCAGTCAATGCAATTGTTCTGAATTAAGGTAATTTTTATTATATTAACTGGCGATGGCCTGTACGCAGAGCGTGCAGGCCATCATTAGCTTTTATATCTTATCACAATGGAGACAACAGGACTCGAACCTGCGACCCTCTACACGTCAAGCAGATGCTCTCCCAGCTGAGCTATGTCTCCATAGAATGATTATAAACGATAGGAATGGATTTGGCAAGATAATACTGAATTCAGATCAATCTGCATGTTACAGTTCAGCCTTCGGCTAAACCGTAACAAATGATGCACAGAAGCGGCAAAATAACGCCGTTTCGCGCCGCATAACTCGGGATTTTCGCAAAAACCAGCGAAAACACCTCGCGGAATACATCATGGCTGAACTGTTACATCTTCATTCCACGGTATAAAATCCAGATATTATCAGATAATAAGCCTATCAATCTGCAAGGAGCGGCTAAATATGGAGCAGCCAATCATCCTTCATTCCGACATGAATAATTTTTATGCTTCAGTAGAGTGCCTGGACAATCCGGGTCTGCGCGGAAAGCCGGTAGCTGTTGCCGGAGATCAGGAGGCGCGGCACGGTATAGTGCTGGCTAAGAATTACGAGGCGAAGAAGTATGGTATTGTAACAGGGGATCCGTTATGGATGGCCCGACAGAAATGCCCGGATATTATTTTAACGCCGCCGCGCTATGAGCGGTACATTGAGATGTCGCAGGCTGCACATGAAATCTATGGAGAATATACGGATAAAATCGAAACATTCGGGCTGGATGAGTGCTGGCTGGACGTGACCGCCTCCGCCCGGCTGTTTGGTGATGGAAAAGTAATTGCAGACGAAATCCGAAATACCATTAAAACAGAGCTGGGATTAACGGCCAGTGTCGGAGTTTCCTATAATAAAATATTTGCAAAGCTTGGCAGCGACCTGAAAAAGCCGGATGCAACCACGGTAATCGGACAGGATTTTAAGGAGAAAATCTGGCACTTACCTGCCGATATGCTGTTGTATGTAGGCAGGGCCACGTATTTAAAATTACTAAAGTACGGGATCAGGACCATCGGGGATTTGGCCTGCAGCGATGTGCATTTCCTGGAAAGGCTGCTGGGAAAGAACGGGATTATGCTCTGGGCCTTTGCAAATGGACTTGATCAGTCACCGGTTTCGCATGTCCACTCACGCCGTATTATCAAGACAATCGGGAACAGTACGACGGCCCCGCGGGATCTGACCGGTGCTGACGATGTAAAAATAATATTATACATTCTTGCAGAAAGCGTGACGGAACGCATGAGGAAAGAAAATTTTTACTGCCGGAGCGTTCAAATCAGCATACGGGACAATTCACTGTTTTCATACGAACGGCAGGGCAGGCTGTCTATTCCCTCTTGTACCTCGCAGGCAATATTTGAAAAAGCATTCGAATTGTTCCAAAAGAATGCACCTGAGAATCCGGTAAGGAGCCTGGGGGTGAGGGCCTGCAGTCTGACACACATGGAATACCGGCAGCTCTCATTTTTAGAAGATGTACAACGTGACCAAAAACAGGAAAGTCTGGAGCGCTCAATCGATCTGATACGCCGTCAATTCGGCCACTATGCAGTACAGCGGGGAATTATGCTGACAGATGCCAAATTGTCCCGCCTGGATCCGGTTGCGGAGCATACGATTTATCCGGAAGCTTTCCTGAAAAGCCAGAGTTAAGAACAGAATCAGGAGGAATTTGCCATGTGCGGAAGATACAGCCTTTATACGGAGGAACAGGATAAAGAAATCATGCGGATTATTAAATCCCTGGACGAAAGGTATCCGGGAAATGAGATGAAAAAGGGCGAGATTTACCCGACCAACACGGTGCCGGTTATCTGCCGTATGGATGGGGAGATCAGGCCTGAGTTAAGTACCTGGGGATTTCCCCGTTTTGGAGCGGCGAAGGGAGTCATAATCAATGCCAGATCGGAATCCGCAGAAGAGCGTCCCATGTTTCGCAAAAGCCTGCACGGCCGCAGATGCGTGGTTCCCAGCACCGGATTCTTTGAATGGACGCAGCAAGGTGAAAAGATAAAATACCGGTTTAATCTGCCTGACAGCAGAGTTCTTTATATGGCCGGAATATATAATGAATTTAAAGATGAGAACCGGTTTGTTATCCTAACGACCGGTGCCAATCATTCGATTGCCGATGTGCATAACAGGATGCCGGTGATACTCACGGAGCGAAACGTCGAGGATTGGATTATTTCAGAAGATTTTGCATTGGCCTATATCCAAACGGTTATGCCTGCTCTTCGCCGGGAATCAGCAGGACAGACAGTCAAATAAAACGGCGCTGAAATGCAAATTAATGAAGAGGACAGCGCCGCCATATTATAATATAAATAAGCACACCGCAGGTCGCAAAGCATGACAAGGGAAACCGGCTATCGCAGGAATGAAGTGTTACAATACGCAAAACAGTGGGCAATGGGCAGAAACCCCAGATATCTGGATTTTGAACATTATGGGGGAGACTGTACGAATTTTGCATCCCAATGTATTTATGCCGGAAGCAAAGTGATGAACTATACGCCGGTAACAGGGTGGTACTATAACAGCAGCTCAGACAGGACGGCAAGCTGGACGGGTGTCCCGTATTTATATAATTTTCTTGTGGGAAACAAATCAGTCGGGCCATATGCCGTTGTAACGGATGAATCAGGCGTGCAGCCGGGTGATATTGTTCAGTTGGGCAGTAAAGAAAAGGGCTTTTATCACAGCCCTGTAATTGCAGCCGTAAGCGGGGGACGAATTTATGTGGCGGCCCATAGCTTTGATGCATATATGAGGCCGCTTGACACTTATATCTATGAAAAAGCGCGTTTCCTTCATATACAGGGTGTACGTGACTGGCAGCGGTAAATGGAAAATACGGAGGACGGAATGCGGTTTCGCATTTTATTTCCAAGTAGGCCCCATGCGTCATAAAACGGATTGCATATTGAATTAAAATACCCGGTTTGCTATAATGAATACAGCAATTCATTTCGCAGAAAGGATAAAGAATCCATGAAGAATTTTAATTATCACATCCCGACCGATATCTATTTTGGTAAAGGGAAAATCAGGGTATTAGGAGATAAGATAACTGCCATAGGGCAGAACATCCTGCTTGTTTACGGCGGGGGCAGTATCAAGAAGAGCGGTCTTTATGATCTGGTGATTGATGAGCTTAAACGGGCCGGCGTGACAGTATCCGAGCTGCCGGGCGTTGAGCCGAATCCGCGCATACAGTCGGTGCGCAAAGGGATTGAAATCTGCCGTGCAAAGGGCATCGAGGGAGTCCTTGCAGTGGGCGGGGGAAGCACGATTGACTGTGCCAAGGTTATAGCTGCCGGCGCATGCTTTGAAGGGGATGCCTGGGATCTTGTGCTGGATGCACGAAAGATAACGAAAGCGCTTCCGGTTGCGTCCGTTCTTACTCTGGCGGCAACCGGTTCCGAGATGGACGGCTTTGCAGTCATATCGGACATGGAGAAAAATGAAAAATGGGGAACCGGAAATGATATTACGAAACCGGTATTTTCAATTCTGGATCCTGAATACACATTCAGCGTTTCAAAATACCAGACCGCCTGCGGAACTTCAGACATCATGAGCCATACCTTTGAAAATTATTTCAACAGGGTGCAGGGAGCCTACCTTCAGGCCAGGATGGCAGAAGGCATTCTTAAGACATGCATTAAATATGCGCCGGTTGCCATGGAGGAACCGGATAACTATGAGGCTCGTGCGAATCTGATGTGGGCGTCCAGCCTGGCAATTAATGGGCTGATTAGTTACGGGGAAGATACCGCATGGGCGGTGCATCCAATGGAGCATGAACTGAGTGCATTCTACGATATCACCCATGGAGCCGGACTGGCCCTGCTTACGCCGTATTGGATGCAATATGTTCTTCGCGAGGAGACTCTTCCGCGGTTTGTTGAATATGGCGTAAATGTATGGGGGATCGATCCGGATCAGGAGGATATGGCGATTGCAAGGCAGGCTATCACAAAGACGAGGGAGTTCTTCGATTCGATAGGAATGCCGTCGCATCTGAGTGAGCTGGACATCGATGATACACATTTCGATGTGATGGCAAAGAAAGCCGCAGCCGGCGGTTTGGCTTATGGCTTTGTGCCGCTTGATAAGCAGGACGTACGCCGTATTTACGAGATGGCCCTTTAATGGGAATAACGGTTTGATTAAAGCAGCAGTTGTCATCAGAGTAAGTTGACAGCTGCTGTTTCCGCATATAGGTATTTTAAAATCGAAAAATAATGCCATACATCTGTCATGTTCCATTTGATAATAGATGCGGGCTGTTATGCAGTGAATGCGAATATAAGGTTCAGATGAATTGCGGAGGATGCTTACATATTAGGAAACCATTTTGGGGTGAGAGCTGCCCGGTTAAGGCCTGTTGTGAATCAAAAGAAAAGGAACACTGCGGCCAATGCGGTGAATTTCCCAGTGATTTACTGAAACAATTTGCATATGACGAGAACCGGGGGGATAATGGAAGAAGAATTGAACAATGTATGCTCTGGAAGTAAAAATGAACGGAATTTCATATGACATAAGGGAATTGTACCAAGCCCCCGCGCTAGCGGCTTGGTACAATGAGCGTAAAGACAAATTGGAATTTGGAGGGACGACAAGAATGAACCAGAATAACATTATAATTGATGAAAGTTCGATTGTTGATAATAAAATGATTGCACCTGATGGTAAACTTGTAGTAGGTAAAGAATGTGTAATCAATGGAGAACTTGTAGCTACTTCGGGAAATATTACAATCGGTAACTATGTGGTTATCAATCAAGGTACACGCCTTTTCAGTGCGAATGAAATCATAATTGAAGATAATGTTATGATTTCTTGGAACTGCAACATCGTTGACAGCAATATGCACTCACTGCATTCAGCAGATAGATTGAAAGATACACAATCTGCCAGAGAAGCAATCCGTACCAATACGATTGGGCAAAATGTTGATTATACCAACATAGTATCTAAGCCTGTCATAATTAAAGAGGGGGCATGGATTGGTTTCAATGTGATTATTATGAAAGGTGTAACGATAGGAAAAGGAGCAGTTGTAGGAGCTGGCAGCGTTGTAACAAAAGATGTTCCTGATTTTGCAGTTGTTGCCGGTAATCCTGCTAATAATATAAAGTACACAGATTGACAAATCAGACGGCAGAGGCGATCCGTAAATCGGGACATCCCAGGGCAGCCGACATCCCCATCATTGCCATGATGGCCTATGCGTTCCATGTGGATGTGGTACGGGCCTATGCGGCAGGAATGAACGGACACCTGGCAAAGCCGATCAATCCGGCCCTGCTTTATCAGACGCTGGCCGGGAAGATAGAAACTGCCCGCTGATGCAAAAGAAATATATTAATCAGAGCTTGATATTGACACGCAAAGAATCTTGCTGTATAATTAAAAACAGATAATAAAGGGGATCTAAGTGATTGATTTGATTAAAAAGAATGAAAAAATCATTTAAATCTGACTATTACAAGCGAGGAGGTGAACAGTATGCCGATGTTTAGACTTAATATCCATTATGTGGAAGAAGATTTACAGATGATTGCCAGAGCTCATATTACAATAGCAGCGGTAAAGCATACTGCCAACGATTGTTTAGAAAGTAGAATGGGAGATGGGCCGCATGGAACATCAGCCAGCTGATGGCTGGCAGGGACAGATGTAATAAAGAGATACGGTAACTGATGCAATAAAAGAATTTGAGTGTAGTACGGAAAGATAGAAAAAATAATTAGGAAAAGAGAGAAAGCAGAAAAGAAAGCAGTATAGAGTATTAAGAATAATCGATAAGTAATAAGTATTGAGTAATAAGTAACAATTGAATAAGAATCATAAAGCTGTACTGTAACTATTAATCAAACTATAGGAATAAATTAGAGCAATATATTGTTACGATAAACTAAACGTATTAGTATAGTAATAAAATAAGCGGATTGCGAATGTTTTTGAGGATTGTGAGAGCACGCAGTGCGGAGCAATCCGGTATCAAAGGGGTCAAAAGACCTTTTGACCCCAACATCATAACATTAGTAAATAAAAACGGAAGAACTGTCGTACTGACAGTCAGAAACAGAAGAAATTATAATCGTTTAGACTCCAACCACTGTCAAGTGGTTGGAGTTTTTTTTGTGTTACAGTTCACACTCCGCCAGAAAGCGGCGTTGTGCGAACTGTAACACGCTTCGCGATACACAGAAATGGCAAAGGATGGAAACTTTCTGTCCTGTATGGTAGAATGAAGCAAGCTTAAAATAAAATCATAGGATTTGAGGAAAGCCGCAAGTTCTGTAGTATGGCGCAAAATATGGCTTTATAGCGGCGGCAGAGCAGGCAAAGGGCGATGAAAAGAAAACAGAGAAGAAAGAGGCAGATGCAGTATGGAAGGATATTACTCAATTGGCGAGGTTAACAGAGTTACGGGAATTTCAAAGGATACCCTGCATTTCTACAGTAAGATCGGATCCCTTTCTGATTTTCGGCTATTGCGGTTTCCCGGAGCTGGGAGTAAGGGGAGCGGCTGTTGCGACTGTGCTTGGACAATGGCTGGCGATGGCAATCGTGAAACGTGTTATTTGTAAAGGAGAGCTATGAGAACGGAGAATTTAAAAAGGCATATATATGATACGGTAAAGGAATGGCAGATGAAAATTGGAAGTTTGGATGAAAGTATCAGTCTTTATTATCCGGCTGAATCACTTAAAAGTCTGCTGGGTTTAGATCAGTCTGCCACGCGCAGGCAACTGGATGGAGCGCTTGAGAAATTCTGCAGAAAAATTTATCCACAATTGGGAGAAACTGCTTTTTCTTGTCAGGGTGAACGGTATTGCATTGAGATACCAAAAAAGGGATGTGCTTACATTGCAGAAGAAATTCCGGAACCTGAATTTTTGAAAAATTTTCTCTCGGCTATATCGGACGGGGAACATTCGCTTGAACGGGTTCGGAGGTGTTTCAGCGATTTCGCTGATAAATATGGAGAAAGCTACAGAGAAGAGGACAGGCAAGCGGAAGGTATGGGGTGTGTGTTCTACTTTGAGAATAATGATTTTGAGCCTTATGTTTATTGTGTGGAATTGGATGAATTTGGTCTGACCTATCATCGGTTTACCAGGGAGGATTATGAGGAGCTTTCCCGGTAGGACTGCCCTGCACATTTTATAGGACAATGGCATATTCTGTTATTAGCAGTATGAACTGCTGAATAATAAGGATGTGATATTATGAATTATGATGATATGAATAATTTAAGATGTGGAAATCAGGATATGTCTTCTTCCTCCGGGCAGGAGGAAAATCAGTCCCTGAGATGTCAGGGAAATAGTACAGGAGACTATTCGGAGAGAAGATGTTGTCCTGGTCCGGGAAGAGTTTGCTGTCCGGGGCCAACAGGACCACGAGGCTGTCCGGGACCGATGGGGCCGCGGGGCTGTCCGGGACCGATGGGTCCACGGGGATGTCCCGGTGAACCTGGAGCCAGAGGACCTCAGGGGCCCCGGGGAGCAACCGGAGCCAGAGGACCTCAGGGGATTCCTGGAGCCACAGGCCCGCAGGGGCCTCAGGGAATCCAGGGCCTTCGTGGGGCGACAGGAGCTACCGGAGCAACCGGAAGGACACCGACCATTACGGTAGCAGGAACAATTACGGGGGAACCGGGAACTCCGGCCGCAGTTTATGAAAATGTTACACCGAGCGGAGTAGAGCTTTTGTTTACCATTCCGGCCGGAGCCACCGGCCCGACAGGAACCACTGGAGCGACGGGAGCCACCGGCCCGACAGGCCCAACCGGAGCAACGGGAGCAGCCGGAACA
>OBXO01000243.1_pt1 | contig 55632 bp, 50 predicted proteins | sample 1501431 | NCBI WGS metagenome assembly OBXO01 (sample SAMEA2580163, study PRJEB22360) | human gut metagenome | biome: human gut; feature: human-associated habitat; material: faeces | place: Denmark | collected 2008/2010
CGCTGATTGTCTCCAACCTTAAATGGGGAGGGCCTTGTCGCGGCCACTACGTGTTTCAGGCAGGCCGATATCAAATCTAGCGTAATTCTTTCATAAAGACGCATAGAAGGCATATCGTATTTCTCGTAAACGGTAGCACTGAGCGGTCTCGACATGGTCCGCCCTCGCACTTAACGCGTGAGACTATCAGCGGCGGCAGGCCAGCGGACGGGGCCGATACACCCGGCGGAAGACTCATATACACACCCCGCCGCCCCGTCCGCTGGCCTGCTGCGGGTCCTAAGGTTAAAAAAAGATAAGGAGAGGAATGTTTCACGTGAAACATTCCTCTCCTTATCTTAGGCAAAAAACATGGATATAGCATCCAGCAGTTTTGCCGGATTTTCCAATTGCGGCAGATGCTTTGTCTTACTGATAATTGAAGATTCAATTGCTGAGTTATAGAGTTTATATTCTTCGATGTTATCTAAGATATATGGCTCTTCAGCTCCGCCCACAATAAAGATGCTATTGTCAATTTTCTTCAATGCATTGATAATATTGCACTTCGTATATTTACATTCCATACTTGAAAAGACAGCTTTCGGACATTCTCCTAAATGAGCCGATTCAAAATAGTGATCAATATAGAATGGTTTAGCAGAATATGGATTATAAAAGTACCTTTCCTCAAATGATTCTTCTATAATATTCCGGCTACTGGCAATATGATATAGAAGAGTACCTACGATTGGTAAATCCAGTATCAATTTATAGAATTTAGCATTTTTACCAGGTATCTGACTGCAGCTTGCCAGACTGTCCGGATTCACCAGCATTAACTGATCGAAAAGTTCAGGTGAATTATTGCATGCCATAATTCCCAGAGCAGCAGATTCTCCGGTAGCAATAATATTTGTTCTATGTCCGATCTCTGATTTAATAAAATCACAGAGAAGCTGGACGTAGAGATAATTGGTGTAAGTCAGGTTCGGCTTTTCTGAACGGCCGCAGCCAAGTAAATCAATGGTATAAACGGTATAGTTCTGTTTTAATTTATCAATCAGTAAATTCCACTCGTAGCCGCTGGATGCAAAGTTTAAATCATGTACCAGGAGCAGAGGCCTGCCGTTACCAATCTTTGTATAATGAATGTTTCCCAGACGCCATTTGTAACAGAGCGGATGCGGTTCACTCATAAGATTCTTAGAGACGGCAGTGAATTTTATATATTTATTAAAGAGGGCAGTAGCGGCAGCTCCGCCGGCTGACAATGCTAACAATGTCATGATTTTATTTTTTGTATTCATCGATACCTCCTGACAGATAAAAAGTAAGCGAATCATAAAAAGCCTGGTGAATATTTATGGAGTCCGCAGGTTTTGTATAACACAAATTATACCACAGATCTTCCCGGATGTGCATTACAATATTCTTAAAGAAAAGGCTGTTACCTAATATTATACGCACCTTACAGCCTCTTATAGCATGATGGAGTAAATAGTGCAAATTATTTTATAGAGAAATATGGAAACATAAATTTGCATGAAAAGGCACCGGATTAGCGTATCAATCGAAAACATCAGCAGTTTTACCAAAAACTAAAATGTTTCACGTGAAACATTTTAGTAAAGAAAATAGACTTTTTTACAGCAAAAAGTAGGAAATAGAAAGCAGATGTGCTATACTATAAAATGACGCGTAAGAGAAATACGTTTTAGAAAGGATACATCATGGGACGTACAATAGCGATTGCAAACCAAAAAGGCGGGGTCGGAAAGACTACGACTGCGATTAATTTGTCCTCCTGTCTTGCTGAAGCAGGTCAGAGAGTTTTGACAATTGATTTTGATCCGCAGGGGAATGCTACCAGCGGTCTGGGACTGGAAAAAGGCCAGATTGAAGATACCGTATATGAAATGATGCTGGGGGATTGTTCTTTTGAAGATTGTCTGCAGCGTGAGGTCCAGGAAGATCTGGATGTACTTCCTTCAGATTCCAATCTTTCCGGTGCGGAGATTGAGCTTCTGGATGTGGAAAATAAAGAGTTTGTTTTGAAAAGCCACCTGGATCAAGTAAAAAGCGACTATGATTTTATTATAATTGATTGTCCGCCATCTCTGAGTCTTTTAACATTGAATGCATTAGTGGCTGCAGATACCGTATTGGTTCCAATACAGTGTGAATACTATGCCCTGGAAGGATTAAGCCAGGTTCTGCGCACGATCAATATTGTAAAAAGAAAGATGAATCCTTCTTTGGAGATGGAAGGGGTAGTATTTACAATGTATGATGCCAGAACAAATTTGTCGCTGGAAGTTGTTGAGAATGTTAAGAATAACCTGAATGAAAAAATATATAAAACAATTATACCACGAAACGTACGTTTGGCGGAGGCTCCAAGTCATGGAATGCCGATTAATATTTATGACAGTAAATCGACAGGGGCAGAAAGCTACAGGCTCTTAGCCGCTGAAGTAATCAGCAGAGGAGAGGAACTATAACGGATAGCTGAGAATGTATAAAATTACATTTGTTACTTCTTCATAAAATAGAGCATATAGTAATAAGAAATGAATGGATGAATAAATTTGAGAACAGTATCATTAAAACATACATATGACAGTTATATATGCCAAATATTGAACGAATAAAAGGAACACTGCATAACAGTTTAAGCTTTCTGAACTGTTATAACACAGCACAAAGGGAGGAAACAATGTCGAAGAGGACAGGACTTGGAAAAGGATTAGGAGCTTTTTTCGGTGACGATTATGATATTTCCCAGACAAAACCAAGGGCTCCGGAAGCTGTTAATGAGGAGATAAGAATAGGAACTCCGGAAGAGCCGGCAGAGCATGCAGATAAGAAAGCTAACCTGAAGGAAATGGATATGGTACTTCCTGTTGCCAAAAAGCCTCAGAAAAAAGCGGCACCGGCTGAAAAAAAGACAACAAAGCCGGTACAAAAAGTAAAAATCGTAGAAGTTGAAAAGGAAAAATTCCTGAATATCACGAAAATCGAACCAAACAGCAGCCAGCCCAGAAAGATGTTCGATGAAGAACAACTGAACGAACTGGCAAATTCCATAAAAGCATATGGTGTATTGCAGCCTCTTCTGGTCCAAAAGCAGCCCACAGGGGATAATTATGAGATCATTGCAGGAGAACGCCGCTGGCGGGCTGCAAAGCTGGCCGGTCTGAAGCAAGTTCCTGTAATAATAAGAGAATATACAAGACAGCAGACAATGGAGATTGCGCTGATCGAGAATGTCCAGCGTGAAGATTTGAATCCCATAGAGGAAGCTAAGGCATACCAGATGCTGATCCAGGAATTCGGTTTAAAACAGGAAGATGTAGCTGAGCGAGTTGCTAAGAACAGAGCAACAATAACAAACAGCATGCGTCTTTTAAAGCTGGATGAGAGAGTACAGGAACTGTTAATACAAAACAGGATTACAGGCGGCCATGCAAGAGCGCTTCTTGTCCTGGAAGATGGGGAACAGCAGTATCAAATTGCCAATAAGATTATTAATAATAAATTAAGTGTTCGAGAGGTAGAACGATTAGTTAAATTATTAACAAGACCTGCGAAGATCAAAGAAGTTAAACCGGAAGAAAAAGATTTCAATATCTTTTATCAGGATCTGGAAGACAAATTAAAAGCTGTGATGGGCACAAAAGTTATTATTAATAAGAAGGATAAAAATAAAGGGCGTATCGAAATTGAATATTATTCATCTGCGGAACTGGAAAGAATAGCAGAGCTTCTCCAGTCCATTAATGGTTAAATGTTAATTTTTATGAATTTTATTGCATACTTTTCAATGTCATAGAAATTAAAGAACTGAAATGAGGACATAAGATGGAAAATAGTATATTGAATAACATAGGATTTGATCCCGGATTTTTGATTATCGGGTTAAGCGTACTCACGTTAATATCATTGATTGTCACCATTATCTGCCTTTCACAGTATAAGAAACTGTACCGCAGATATGATATGTTTATGAGGGGAAAGGATGCGGAAACTCTGGAGGATACGATTTTGGATCTGATGGATGAAGCGGCGTTTCTCCGGTCTGAGGACAGAGCAAATAAAGATTTGATCGAGTCCATGGAGGAGCAGGTCAAAGCCGGATACCAAAAAACAGGAATTGTAAAGTATAACGCTTTTAAAGGAATGGGCGGAAATCTGAGTTTTGTAATCGCTCTTTTGGACGATAATAATACAGGATTTGTTTTGAACTCCGTACACAGCAGAGAAGGCTGTTACCTCTATATGAAAGATGTTGTGGAGGGGAAAACGGAAGTGCTTCTGGGAAGTGAGGAAAAGGAGGCCCTCGAACGGGCTCTGGGTTATCACTAAACCCATTTCAAGCCGCCGGTCTGTTTCAGTGAAAATAGCTGTTGCTGAGAAGAATCGGTCAAAAGTATTGCAAATTTCCGTGTTTTGTAGTAAAAGTATTAGATACAAAAAAGAGCAACAATAAATTTAAAAGGATAGAAGGTGAAAGAATGCATAAGTTTTTACGCGCTGCAGGATTCAGCATGTATCAGAAGAAGAACGATATAAGGGCGCTCCTTCGCTGCCTCTCTAAGGAAGCGGTGAGTTCCAAGTGTATAAAAATAGACAGAGATACCAATTTGTGTGAGATGAAGACAGAAATTGCCCCGGGTCTGGGAATCGCCATGTACGGTGAATTGAATGAAAAAGATGAACTGGATGTGGAATACTATTTTCCCTATATTTCCAACGATACTGTCACATCGAAAGCGGAATGTTCCATACAGCGCCATGCAGAAAAAGAAACATATGCAGGTCTGCTGGATGAATATAAAGTGGGAATTTCATTAATATTTTACCTTCTTAACCAGATGGAATACAGGGAGAGGACCCAGAAGACCAATTCACCGGTCAAGGTGGAATCGGCCAGCCTGTCAGCGCTGTCGGTCCATGGAAAGATTCTTCTTCCAATTAAAAAAACAGCCATGCAGATAGAAAAAGCCAAGGTAGCTTCACGGAACAGGGACAGTCTATTGGAAGCGGCGAAGAATGGTGACGAGGACGCGATGGAATCATTAACAATAGAGGATATTGATCTTTATTCCCAGGCCTCAAGACGTGTGGTGAAAGAGGATATTTATTCGATTGTAGATACCTGTTTTATGCCAAGCGGTATTGAATGTGACCAGTATTCAGTGGTAGGCGAGATCCGCGATATCGATTTGAAGAAAAACAGGATAACCGGTGAAGAAATCTATGATATGAATCTGGAATGTAATGATTTATTCTTCCGGGTCGCCATCAATAAGATGGATTTGCTGGGCGAACCAAGTCCCGGCCGCAGGTTTAAGGGGCGAATCTGGATGCAGGGAACAGCTAATTTTAAAAATAACGGAATTTTGTGATAGAAACTGGCGTATTTTTTACAAAGGGACTTGACTTAATCAGGGAATATGAATTATAATTGACATCGTGCCTGTGATGAATAGGGCAAGTAGACAGAAGAAATTCTGTATGAATTTATTCATCAATTCTAATATGTGTTTCTGTAGCTCAGCAGGATAGAGCGTCCGCCTCCTAAGCGGAAGGCCAGCGGTTCGAATCCGCTCAGGAACACTGAATACAATGCCGAAAACCTTGATGTGAGAGGTTTTCGGCTTTTTAATATTAGCAATGTATATCCGCCGGGGTCAGCTTGGTTATTGATTATGGGAGAGCTGTCTCTGTGCTAAAACAATGGTTCAGCATTTTCAAAAGCTCCTGAATCTGGATGGGTTTTGATAAATGCCCGTTCATACCGATTTGCAGTGACTTGCGGCTGTCCTCACTAAAGGCATTGGCCGTCATTGCAATAATCGGGATGGTGCGGGAATCGGCCCTGCCCATTGTGCGAAGTCTCTTTGTCGTCTCAATTCCATCCAGAACCGGCATATGGATATCCATTAAAATGGCATCATAGAAAAAAGGTTCTTTTTCACTGAACATCTGAAGAGCAATCTGCCCATTTCCTGCTGTTTCTACGAAAAAGTCATTCATTTCAAGAAGGGTCTGGGCTATTTCACGATTAATTTCATTATCCTCCACAACTAAAAGCCGTTTGCCGTTAAAACTATAGGAGGGGGACTCTGACAGTCTTTTCAGCTGCGCTGTTGGTTGTGCTCATATAAAGTTCCTCCAGAGCCAAAGCAGTTGTTGCCCGGCCATGTGATTTATTGGATTTGATACGCTGTATTTTATAATTTTTGCATGTGTTTTTATTGATTTTACAATATCATTTATGACGGAATTTTGCAATGGAGATTTAGTTGAGGTTGGGGGAACCGTGAGCTGGAGGGGATCTGTGTAATCGACCTTACCCGTTATATTGCAGGGCCATATTGCGGCACATTGCTGGCAGATATGGGGGCGGAGGTTATAAAATTTTGCCGGCAATCTGAGGGAGGGGGCGCGCCGCAAGCGCACCCCCCTCCCTGTCTTCCTATAGTGTCGTCGCCTTCGGCAGGCTGAAAATAAATTCCGTCCCAACGCCTTCCGTACTGACCACATCAATATTTTCACCGTGGGCCTGTATAATTTCTTTGACAATGGCCAGGCCGAGTCCGGTTCCTTTCTTGTCTTTTCCACGGGATACATCGCTCTTATAAAAACGCTCCCATATCTTTTTGATATTATTCTTTGGGATACCAACACCGGTATCCTTCACCGACACAAATACCTTCTCATAGCGTACCGAGGTCTGGATATAGATGACCGAATCCTCCCTGCTGAATTTGATGGCATTGTCAATCAGATTGTAGAGAACCTGCTGAATCTTGCCAAGATCAGCGTAGACCATCTGGATAGAATCGGAAAAGGTTAGATCAAAAGTAATTCTTTTTGCACTGCATGTGCCTTCAAAGGTGGCCGCCGTATCCTTGACGGTTCTGTTGATATCGAAATTAGTCCGGCTCAGATAGCCTTTGCTGTCCAGTGAATTGAGAGTCAGCATGCCCTGGGTCAGCTTATTTAAGCGCTCGGTTTCGGAGATGATGATTCCCAGGTATTTTTGGTACAGCTCCGGCGGGATTGTTCCGTCCAGGATTGCTTCCAGATAACCTTTGATGGAGGTCAGAGGGGAGCGGAAATCATGGGAGACATTGGCGATGAACTTTCTCTGGTATTCTTCCATATCATTCAGTTCGTTGGACATATAGTTCAGCGTGTTAGCCAGATAACCTATCTCATCGCGGCTCGCTATTTTTATGTTGTGTGACAGATTTCCCGCTGCGTACTCATTGGCTGCATAGGTGATTTTCTTGAGCGGGAAATAGACGATTTTGGTAAATATCAGCAAGATGATCAGGGACAGGGCAAAGATAATCCCTGATGTAATGTAGACAATATTCAGGAATCCGTTCTGCTCCGCCTTAACCACACTGATAGGAAGGTGAATGGTAATATAGCCGTAGGTATTCATGTTTCCCGTAATGGGGGAGGAGACAGACAGGACATCGCTGTCAAACATCCCGTAATACCGGCCGATGGTGTAAAGCCGGTTTCCCTGGGCTGTCGGATCAAAGCCTTCCACGGCAGTGCCGGCTGCTTTCCGGCTGCTGTCGGCGGTGATAATCCCGCTGTGGTCCATAATCCAGATCCTGGCCTTCATGTAGGTTGCGACCGCATCCAGTTGAGGATAAGCGGTTGCCAGATCCAGATACTTCCCCTCATATACCTTGCTGCAGTTATCGGCAATCATGGTTGCCTCGTCATACAGCGCTTCCGCCTTCTGCTCAATCAGATGTTCATAGGTCAGATTAGATGATACGGTTGCTATCGTAACAAAACCCAGGAAGCCGAACAGCAGATAGCCCAGGATAAATTTGTAATAAAGTGTATGTGTCATGATATTCCTCCGTCTCGTTAGTATAAGACGCTGTTCAGGGAATAGGTGAGGAAGTCCACCAGTTCTTTGATCAGTGTTGGTTTTGGATAATTATTTCTTACGGCCAGGATCATCGGATAGGGAAACGCATTGTCTTTAAATGGTATGGCCCGCAGTTCCGGATATTTGGGAACAAGAATCGACGTATTGGATTCGATGCACAGGCCGCACAGGCCGTCTTCACCGCACAGCTTGTACATGTAAACCGTGTCGCTGGTACGGCGAACGTCGGGGGTGAATCCCTCCGCCTGGCAAAGCCGCAGGAATTTATTGTACGCAAAATCATTGATGCATAAAATAAACTTTTCATTTCTCAATTCTTTAATTTCCAGCGCCTCCTTCGATGCGAGAGGATTGTTTTTTTCCACAATCAAAAGACATCTGGTGGAGGGCAGGCTGTAGGTGGTGAAGCCGTCCGTATTCTCATAATCGGATATCACGACAGCATCCAGCGTCCCCGCTTTCAGACACATCAAGTCCTCGATATAGCCATACTCATACGGTTCAATTTCTGTATGTGGATGCAGCTCTTTAAAATATTCCCAGATCTTTTTTGAACTGAAGTAAATCAGTCCGCCTGACAGGCCGAGCCGTATTTTTCCCTTGTGGCGCGTGGCCGATTCTTCCAGCTTCAGATTAAGCTGGAAGAATCGGGCGGCTGTCCTCTAGCAGCTCCTGGCCGAACTGGGTCGGTATCATGCCCTTGGGAGTCCGGTAGAACAGGGAGGCGCCCAGTTCTTTCTCCAGTAACGACAGGGATTTGCTGAGAGCCTGGTGGGAGATAAAAAGCACCTCCGAGGCCTTTAAAAGGCTGCCGCTTTCACATACCTGCATGAAATAACGTAGCTGTCGTATTTCCAATAATCTCACCTTCCCGTATATGTGCACACATATCATGGTATCACCGTATTGCCTGTTTTGGCAGGATGAACTGTGACCTATATTATACATCACTTTATTTTTGGTTGCAACTTTCAGTTGCATTCCTGAAAAAATTTAAACTACTGCCGTCCATTTTTGAGCCGGGGATGCCGGTATCTCTGAGCCGTACCATGGTGGAATATGTGGTATCTTATCTCCCTGCTGTCCATGGCCTATACTTTTATGACGGCTGGTGGATTGGTGAAGATAGCGTGAGGAATCCTCTGGAAGAAAGGGACGACCCAGGGAGCCATTGCCAGCTTCCTGATTGGAATTGCCTGTGTTATTGTCAATAAAATGGGATTACAGATGCCGATGGTATCCATCTTCCCGATATTACCGTCTCTGATTGCCTATGTGGCGGTCAGCCTGATGACACAGCCAAAAAAAGGCTGAGCCATTTTGCCGGTGCGAAAAAGATCAAGGGAAGGATAAGACTCATCCAATCACCCCACAACCCCGTCCGCTGGCAGTCCCGGCAGCGTCCTCACCTGTTTAATGAAATCTGAACCAGGAAATTTCAACCACCTAATAATACTCGACTTATGTCTCATAATGTGGTAAAGTTATATAGTGTGACTTGATACCAAATGAATGATTGGAATGTATAGTTATGGGACAGTATATTGTATTAGACTTGGAATGGAATCAGAGTCCTCTTGGGAAAGACGGCTCCATGGATCGGCTGCCGTTTGAAATTATCGAAATCGGCGCGGTCAAGCTGAATGCTAGTTTACAAATCATATCGGAATTCCGCCGTCTGATCCGGCCCAGAGTATACCGGCAGATGCACTTTAAAATTTCTGAAGTAACCCACATGTCGATGGATGAACTGAATATGGAAGGCGAGGAGTTCGGCAAGGCCATGGAAGAGTTTCTGGCCTGGTGCGGGGACGACTATAAATTCTGTACCTGGGGCTCCATGGATTTGACGGAGCTTCAGAGGAATATGGTGTACCATGGCCTGGATATTCCTTTCCGAATGCCGCTGCTGTATTACGATCTTCAGAAAATTTACGGACTGATTCGGGGAGATAAGCAGAAGGATTCGCTGGATACGGTTGTGGAGGAGCTGGGGATTGCGGAAGACAGGCCGTTTCACCGGGCGCTCGATGATGCGTATTATACCGGGCGTATCATGGCCGAGATGGATTTTTACAGCATGGTGGAGTATGTCTCAGTGGATTATTACAGGCCGCCGGAGACAGAGGAAGATGAGATTTACCTGGAATTTCCGGGATATGCGAAGTTCGTATCCAGGTTATATGATACAAAAGAAAGAATACTTGAGGAGCGCAGAGTGACGGACATGGTCTGCTACAAATGCCGCCGTACACTCAGGAAAAAGATTAGATGGTTTTCCTCTAACCAGAAGTTCTATTTTTGCCTTGCCTATTGCCCGGAACACGGTTATATGAAGGGAAAAATGCGCATTAAAAAATCGGAAGACGGTTCCGTCTTTGCCGTTAAGACGACAAAGCTGATAGGAGAAGACGGCGCGGCTCTGATTATGAAAAAGAAGGAAGAGGCAAAAAAGAAGCGTGCAGATCGCAACAAAGCGAAGCGGGCATTCAGAAATAATTCGGATAAATCTGTATCAGAAGAATGCGGAACACTTTAAAAAGATAGTGGGAGAATATCGGAAACGGTATTCTCCCATTTGTATTGAACAACATATCCATTGAAGGCGGAAAACCCGTATGGAAGGGCCGCTGCATCCACTGCATGGCCTGTATCGGGGGATGTCCCACGGAGGCAATCGAATACAAGGCTAAGTCCGGCGGGCAGCGCCGCCATTATATCATGGACGATTCTCTTTGCTGGAAGAATGAATGTCCAGAAACGCTATAGTTCTCCATTCGGCCAGAAACCTAGTGACGCTATTTTCTCTTTCGTTCTTTACCGGCGGGAGCTTTCCGTTCCCGCTCAGGGGAGGAAATTCTCTTCTGCTGCATCATCAGGTCAAAATCAGCTTCCGAAATTCCCGTTTCCTTTAACCGCTCGGCTCTGCGCCGGCGCCGCTCCAGTAAAGCCGTCTCTTCCTGCGTCCTGCGCCGTTTGAAGACAAAAACGGCAAATATCCCGGAACCGCCGGCAACAACGATGACGGCGAGAATCTTCCAGAACAGAGACGGTATTTTGAGGGAAATACTGAATTTATTGCCGTCCTGTTTTGTCGGCTCCGATTCGGGCGGCTGTGCTGCTCCATCCGCGTTTCGCGCAGACGGTCCCGGGGCCGGTTCTTTGTACTCCGGATGTGAAATATCCGGATTTTCAGCAGTGGGAGCCAATGCAGACGGCTGCACTTCAAGGAGCGCCTGGGGCAGAGCCAAACCGGCATCGGAGACAGCATCCTTTAATGTAAGGTAAGCCTGTCCAACCGTTCTTTCTCCCAGCAGGTAATTTACGCAGGCGATTGCCCCGGACGGAGCGCCGGCCGGCAGTGTGTAATCAAGAGATACGGTTGTTTCGGAAAAGTCTGCTGTAACCGGAAGAATAATTTTACTGTCCGGATCAATGGTCAGCACCTGCTTTTCAGAGGTGGGCAGGCCGGATATTTTCAAATCGTCGCCAATGGTAGAAAATGTTTTATCATAATCAGCGATTCTTACCGCTTTAAAATTATTAAATCCAAAGTTCAGCAATGCTTTTGTGTCGCTGTACTGGGTCCCGGAGCTGTGCAGGATAACGGTAACAAACTTCGTATCTCCCTGCTGTGCGCCAATGACCAGCGTATTGAGAGCAATGGAGGTATAGCCGGTCTTGCCTCCGATTACATCGGGACGGTACTGATCCGGCCAGTTTTTCTTGATCATTTTGTTACCGGGGGAAATTCCCTGGCCTTCCGGGTTCTTCTTATTGGGAGGCAGCTCATAGTATGTAGTTGCCACTATTTTTGAAAAATCCTCATTTTCAAATGCCGCCTTTGTAATCAGCGCCATGTCGTAAGCGCTGACATAATGGTTTTCATCATTCAGTCCGCTCGGGTTTGAAAAATGGGAATCCTGACAGCCGAGCTCGGCCGCCTTTTCATTCATCAGGACGGCAAATTCTTCCGTTGTACCGGAAATGTGTTCAGCCAGGGCATTAGCCGCTTCATTGGCAGACTTTAAAAGCAGGGCGTAAAGACAGTCTTTTACGCTGGCGGTATCTCCGGTATCATAACCGGCGCTGCTGCTGTTGGACTCCACATTGTACACCGCATTTTGGGAAAAGGTCACCGTCTCATCCATCGAACAGCGTTCCAGCACAATCAATGCGGTCAGAACCTTGGTGATGCTGGCCGGGGCGTACGTGGCGTGGATATTCTTTCCATATATTACGGCGCCTGAGTTGGCATCCATAATAATACCTGCATCGGACTCAACGGACACGTTGTCCGGCCAGTCGGATGAAGCCAGCACGGTGGACGGACAGAGCCAGGCCATCAAAAGCAGGCATACTAACATGCTTATAATTTTTTGTTTCATTCTATAATCAAATCCTGTTCTTGTTAATAATCAGCGGGTTTCGGTCACTGTATATATTAATATTTGTAATATAGATGTAATTACTATTTAACAGTATATAGGAATCCGAATTTCATGTAAAGGAAAATTGTCCACACGTGGAAAAGTCTGTAAATTTCATGTTATTGTTTACACCATGCATAAAGAGGCATGCTGTGAACAATAACACGCTTCGCGATGCACAGAAACTGCAAAAAACGTAGTTACAAGCCGTGCAACTCGGGATTTTCGTGCAGAATACGCACGAAATGCCTCGCGGAACACAACCGTGTGAACAGTAACAATTTCAGGCATTGTTTCCCCTGTATACCGGGCCTTACGGCTGTTTTTCCGGCGTACGGCGGATAAAAAAAATACATATGGAGAACAACAGGATGGTTGCCGCTGCAAAAGTGACACCAATTCTGGCAGCGGTATCCACAAAAAATGGTTCCGGGACAATGTTTATCAACAAATCGGTTGAGGGATCCAGAATCCACAGGTCATTAGTAAAGAATATTTTGTGGAAAAGTATAAAATATTTCGTGAAGTCTGTGGATATTATGGCTGCAAGGGCAGCAGTTAATGCAAAAAACAGCGCAGTACCGATACAGAGCATTCGAGGCAGCAGGCGTTTTATATCAGCTTTCGTCCGCCAAAGCAGTGCGATGCTGAGAAGGATAATCACTGCACAAATCCTGCGGATGGAGATCGCAGCTAAAAAGAGATGTTGCACATCGACCATATGGGCAATTTCCCGTTCATTGAAAAACTCCCGCTGAACGCCTCCCACAGTGGTGGGGACATGAAGATCCGCCCTCTTACCACGGAGAAAGGCCATCATCTCCTGCGTTACGTCCAGAAGATCCTCCATTTCCATATTTACATCCTCTGCAACACCATATTTTTCATACTCTTTTTCATAATAGCCCGGGGTCCAGTATGCGACAGCCTCTACCGATGTGATCAGAAAAATAATCATCAGGCAGAATGCGCACAGGATACCGAGAAAATGCTGGAAATATTTCATCACTTACCTGGCAGAAACACCGGCTTTTACGGAATATTTCTGCGGCTCCTTTCTCAGATAAACAGCCGTCCTTTAATTAAGACGGCAACAATCGCTTTGTTCCATAATATAAAGTACCAATAGATTATAGCAGAAAGGCAATGCGGGGAAAAGGTCAGTCGGGCGGAAAAATTGTGAATTTTTTTACAGCCGTCCCCGGAAGACCTTGCAAAGAACCGCAATTCTCCTGTATACTAACAGGAAAAGGCAGAAATTCAGGAGGATTTATGATAAAAGCAGTTATATTTGATATGGACGGAGTTATTATAGACAGCGAGATGGAGTACTTAAAATATATCTATGAGTTCGCTAAGGACAAGAATCCGGACATCCTGATCGAGGATCTGTACGGAACGGTTGGAACTACAAAACGGGACTGCTGGATTGTGGTGGAGAAGGCGGTGGATAACGGTGAATCCTGGGAGGAGTTAAGACAGCAGTACCGCAGCCGCTGGGATAAGGTGTTTGAGTTAGTGGATTATCAGGCCATTTTCCGCCCGGAGGTTCTTACGGTAATGGACTGGATCCGGGAGAGAGGATTTAAACTGGCTGTTGCATCCTCTACCAACATCGAGCAGGTTACAAAGATCCTGACAATGAACCATGTGGCAGAGCGTCTGGAACTGATGGTAAGCGGAGGAATGTTCAAAAGGAGCAAACCGGATCCGGAAATCTATTTTTATACGGCAGAGAAACTGGGGGTAAAGCCGGAGGAATGCCTGGTGATCGAAGACTCCACCGTGGGGATTACCGCGGCCCACAGCGCCGGAATGCATGTGGCGGCTCTGATAGACCGCCGGTTTAACTTTGACAGGAGTCTTGCTGACTTTGAACTGGGAAGCCTGAATGACATACCTGGGCTGGTTGAAAAAATAAGTGGTAATGCAGTCCGGCGTGCCGTTTATCCAGATTGGCTGAAAAATTAAAGCAGCACCCTCGGTATTAGTTCGTTCGGCCCCACAGGGGCACCTGCAAAATTAGCCGGATTTTCTTTTCCGGGCGGCGTCTCCGGTTTTATTCCTTAAGCTTCTGGATTTTATGGCGTCCCGTACTTTTATTATACAGCCCGGTGAGGGCATCGCGTTCCGCTTTTGCGGTCAGTTCCTGGGTTTTTCGCTTCTCGGCGTCAATATCCAGTATAACCCCGACAGCTTTGATTGGATTTCTGTTCCGGTCAAACTGTGTGGTGGCACGTAGCGGTCATTTACACATTGCAGGATGCCCACCATGATGCTCTGTATATCCGTTATTCCTAAGGGTATTTGCACGTGTGCTTCAGAAGGCCGTTTTCAACGAAATCATGGATATAATTATCACTGGAACCATTCTCCGTTCAGAATCATCGTGTACGCCTTAGCCGGTGAAAAAGCCTTTTTGTATACGCGGTCGGTGGTAAGTGCATCATATGCGTCGGCGATTCCCACTGCCTGCGCACAGATGGGGATGCTGTCTCCCTTCAGCCCGTCCGGATACCCCTTTCCGTCCCAGCGTTCGTGGTGATACCGGCAAATCCTCCAAATGCTCTCTGTGCAGATTCAGTTCAATGGCATTCTGCACTCTTCTTTTCACCGGCATGATAATATCCAGCAGCAGGGCGGCGATGGAGTCTTTATATTGACTGAGCAGAAGCAGGGCCTGTTCGCCGTTTTCCGCCTCAAGAATATTATAATTATTTTCAAATAAGGCACGAAGAATAGCGCGGTTTACTTCTACATCGACCACTACTAACAGGGTATTACGGTTCATATGAAGTCACTCCTCTTTAGTTTCGCCGCCGTTTAATTACCTTCAGACGGGTAAATTCCTCACGGTCTTTTTCTTCCAGGGAATTTGTGATATCCCGGACCAGGCCGCTGTAGGATGGAATTGTAATGTTTTTCAGTGCATTGGCCCGTTTCTGGGTCTTTTTGATACTGGAAGCAAGGCGGTAAGCGGAATTCTCCACCATAGACAGCCGGATGGTCAGTTCTTTAACCCGGTCGAATGCGGCCCGGGCCTGATCCAGAGATTCTTTTGTGCTGTAAAAAGCGTAAGAGGGAACCTCCTCCTGCTTTTTATGGAAGCGCACCAGAGGTATCTCCGTTCCCATAATGCTCCGGGCTTTGATTTCAATCGAATCCTCCACCGGGATCGATTCACCGGCCTCCTGGACATAGCTGATGCCCAGCTCGATATTTGCCTTCTGGAGCGCCCGATAGGCGGTCTGGAAGGTGACATCAATTTCCGACTGGATGTCTTTGGCCTGATCGATAAGAGCCATCAGTTCACGGATCAGGATATTTCGTTTTTTATCCATCAGCTCGTAACCCTGACTGGCCAGGGCCAGGGAGTTTTTCGCCAGTATCAGGTTCCCTTTTGTAGGAAAAGTATTTGGATTCATTTAGATTCATCCCCTCCTCCGGGCGGTCGTTCTTCTGTTTTAATCGGCGGCCGGTTTATAATACTGATCCAGCACCTTTGTGTCTATACGATCCAGCTCTGTCCTGGGCAGCATGCCAAGAAGCTCCCAGCCGATATCTAAGGTCTTAAGGATACTGCGGTTCTCGTGAGGATCCTGGCCAATGAAACGTGTCTCAAATTCTTTTCCGAATTTCAGATATAATTTATCTATCGGTGACAATTCATCCTCGCCGATTACCGACGCCAGCGCTCTGGCATCGCCGACTTTGGCGTAGCAGGAAAAAAGCTGATTTGCCACATCCTGATGGTCGGCTCTGGTAAAACCGTCGCCAATGCCGTCCTTCATCAGTCTTGAAAGCGACGGAAGGACACTTACCGGGGGATAAATGGATTGGCCCTGCAGGCCCCGGTCTAATACGATCTGGCCCTCGGTGATATATCCGGTCAGATCGGGAATCGGATGCGTGATATCGTCGTTCGGCATCGTCAGAATCGGAATCTGGGTCACGGACCCGTTTATGCCGGCCACGATTCCGGCGCGTTCATAGATGGCGGCCAATTCACTGTACAGGTATCCCGGGTATCCTTTTCTGGAAGGAATCTCGCCCTTTGAGGAGGAGACCTCACGCATGGCCTCCGCAAAGGAAGTCATATCGGTCAGGATAACCAGAATGTGCATATGCTTTTCAAACGCCAGATACTCTGCAGTTGTCAGTGCAATCTTCGGAGTAATGAGACGCTCCATAACAGGATCATTTGCCAGGTTGATGAAGGTGACAACGTGATCGGAAACACCGCTCTCCTCGAATGTCCGGCGGAAATAATCCCCGACCTCGTATTTTACACCCATGGCCGCAAAGACAATGGCAAACTTTTCGGAAGAATCATCTCCCAGGGATGCCTGCTGTACGATCTGGGCAGCAAGCTGATCGTGGGGAAGTCCGTTGCCGGAGAAAATCGGCAGTTTCTGTCCGCGGATCAGAGTAGTCAGTCCGTCGATAGCCGAGATACCGGTCCGTATATAGTTTCTGGGATATTCCCGTGAAACTGGATTCAACGGTTTTCCGTTCACGTCCAGCCGGACGTTTCCGGGTACCGGACCCAGACCGTCGATAGGCTGGCCGATACCGTTGAAGGTCCGCCCGAGCACCTCCTCGGAGACAACGATCTCCATCGGATGTCCGGTCAGCCTGGTGTGGGTATTGCGAAGCGCCATATTCTCGGTCCCTTCAAAGACCTGGATAATGGCCTTTTCACCGTAAAGTTCGATTATCTTTCCCAGCTTGCGTTCCTGGCCGCCGACGTTCATTTCCACGATCTCATCGTAGGCGGCATTCTCGACGCCGTCCAGTACCACCAGAGGGCCGTTAATGGAACTGAGTCCCAAATATTCAATTGCCATGATATAAGTCCCTCCTTAAGCGTTCCGTTCCACGACACCGTCATAGAACCGGTCAACAGCATCCCGGTATTCATCGAAGAGCTCGGGGCGGTTATTGGGAACGTCGTATTTGATAGATATAATTTTCTCAAAAATATCGTCCTGTTTTAAAACGGACATCGGCATGCCCATCCCAATCAGTGCGCGGCAGCGTTTATAGAGATACAGGATAATTTCCATCATCTTAAACTGCTTTTTCATCGGAACACAGGTGTCCTCGGCATGAAAGGCATTCTGCTGGAGGAAGCCCAGGCGGATTACCTTGGCGATTTCCAGTACCAGCTTCTGATCGTCGGGCAGAACGTCGCTGCCTATCAGCTTGACAATCTCCATAAGTCCATTTTCCTGTGTCAGTATATAGACAAGCTGGTTCCGGTAGTCGATGAAGCGCTTATCCACATTCTCCGTATACCACGGTGCCAAATCGGTCAGATATTCAGAATAGCTGGTCAGCCACTGGATAGCCGGGAAATGTCTGGCATAGGCCAGGTTCTTATCAAGCCCCCAGAAGCAGCGGACAAAACGCTTGGTATTCTGTGTCACCGGCTCGGAGAAATCGCCTCCCTGCGGCGAGACGGCGCCGATAATGGAAACGGAACCTTCCGTACCGTTTAAGTTCTGCATCATTCCGGCTCTCTCATAGAAAGCGGACAGCCGGGATGCCAGATAAGCCGGGAAACCTTCTTCGGCAGGCATCTCCTCCAGACGCCCGGAAAGCTCTCTCAGCGCCTCGGCCCAGCGTGACGTGGAATCAGCCATGATAGCGACGTGATAACCCATATCACGGTAGTATTCCGCCAGGGTAAGACCGGAATAGAGACTGGCCTCACGCGCTGCAACCGGCATGTTGGAGGTATTGGCTATCAGCGTAGTGCGGTCCATTAAGGGATTGCCGGAACGCGGATCGGTCAGCTCCTGGAACTCTTCCAGAACCTGGGTCATCTCATTGCCGCGCTCTCCGCAGCCGATATAGATAATAATGTCGGCATCGGACCATTTTGCGATCTGATGCTGGGTCATGGTTTTACCTGTGCCGAAGCCGCCGGGGATACAGGCGGTGCCGCCTTTTGCCAGAGGAAACAGGGTATCCAGGATACGCTGTCCTGTAATGAGCGGCCGGGATGCCGGATAGCGTTTGCTGACGGGGCGCGGGATGCGGATAGGCCATTTCTGTGCCATCGTAAGCTTGATTTCCGAGCCGTCCGGCTGTAATAGTGTGATAAGCGTATCGTGGATCGTATATTTTCCGTCTGCCGCGGCATCGAGAACGGTTCCCTCAATTCCGGGGGGAACCATGGGCTTGTGGACGATGGCTCTTGTCTCGGGCACTTCGGCAAAGATAGAACCCTGATACAGCACATCTCCTTTTTTAACGGTAATATGAGTGTCCCACAATTTACTGCCGTCCAGTGACTCGACACTTACGCCGCGGTCAATATAGGCGCCGCCCGTTTTTTTAATTTCAGACAGGGGCCTTTCAATTCCGTCAAATATATTGGTAAGAATGCCGGGGGCCAGTATGACCGATACAGGCGAGCCGCTTCCCGTGACGGATTCCCCGGGCTTTAAGCCGGAAGTCTCCTCATAAACCTCAATCGTTGTCCGCTCGCTTGTAAGGCCGATTACTTCCCCCACCAGGTTTTCCGTGCCGACATAGACCAGTTCATTCATCTTAAAGCCCGGATCGCCCTTCAGGTAGACAATGGGACCGTTGATACCATAAATAATGCCTGTTTGCTCCATCTTATCTGCCTCCTATCCGGAACTGGAATTTATCAGAGATTTCCGCCAGTTTTGTTTTAAATGAATTATCAATCAGAATATTTTTCGACGGAATGACGGCCTGTATACCGCCCAGAAACGTAGTGTCGCTGAGCTTTATCTCTGCGCCCGTATGCAATGCGATACGGTTTAACTTATCCTCGTCGGATGGATCCAGATAAACGGTCATCGGAGCGTCCTGGGCAAATTCCAGCGCTTTTTTAACCTCCGATTCCAGAAACCGCTGATAGTCGGCTGAATCCATGAAAAGGGCAAGCCGGTTCCTCAGCTCGCTGATCAGCATGGTTCTCAGCTCCTCCTGCTTCTGGCTGTATTCCCGCTTGATATTGATCTGTTCTATCGATAACTGCTTGTTGATTTCGTGTTCAATTTTTTCCACCTCTGCGTCCACCTGCATGTCGGATTGACGCCTGGCATCCCTTTTATGCTCTTCCAGGATAGAACGCAGGGAGGCTGTATAGTCGGCCAGCATTTTATTGCTGCGCTCGGTAGCATCCCCATAGCAGAGGGATTCGAAATGTTCCAGTTTTTCTTCAATGGTCAAGTTATGTTCACCTGCTTTCCAGTACTGCTTTTCAGCTTTTACAGTGGAATTTCTGTTATAGCTTGAGGCCGATTGCCTCGTTCACATAGGCGGTGATAAAGTCCGGCTTGCGGCCGGTGCCGTGACGGTCGGGAATTTCCACAAAAAGAGGAAAATTGTGTTCCAGTCTGACACAGTTGATGAGATCCGGAAAGTCGCGCCCGAATTTTTCGGTCAGCAGAACGATACCTATCTCTTTATCGGCGAGGACTTTATCGAGAGCCTCTTTTACTTCCTGCATTTCATGGACAACAACGCCCTCGACGCCTGCCAGGCGCATTCCGGTGAGCGTATCAATGTTGTCGCTTATCAGGTACATCTTCATTATAACTTACCAAGGATCATGAAGGAGATGATCAGTCCGTAAAGGCAGACACCTTCGGCAAGTCCGGCGAAGATGAGCGATTTTCCGAAAATAGTGGAGTCCTCGCTGATGGCTCCCAAAGCTGCCGAAGCAGCGGCGGAAACAGCAATACCTCCTCCGATGCCGGAAAGTCCGGTTGAGAGGGCGGCAGCAATGTATCCCATACCGGCTGCCGAGTTTACCGCAGATTCCGCAGCCTCACCTGCGGCATAGGCCTGGCCTGAGAACATGAGGACGGATGCGGTTATCAGAGTGCCGAAAAAGAGCAGTGCATTGACGCCCAGGGCAGTTTTATATCTGCCCCTGGTCTTTTCGCCGGCGGCAAAAGCGCCGAAGGGAACGGCGATACTCAAAATAAGTGCTGCAGCTAATACGATTTTAACGGTTAATGACATAATAGTAATCCTCCATATCTTTATTCACGTATTTTATATAAAGTTGTGTCATGCCTTTCCATAGGGCTTGAACTCACGTCCGCTGCCTTTATAGAAACGGCTGAATATTTCATAATATTCCAGTCTCAGAACCTGGATCCCGACAATCAGTCCCTCCATTGCGCAGACAAACAGGTTGCCGATGATGACAACAGCCCAGTTGAGGGAACCTGACTCTGCGCCTGCCAGCATCATTACGACTTCCATCATGGCTGCATGGCTGACGGCGAAAGCTCCCACACGGACAAAGGACAGGGTGTTGGAGAAATAGCTGAGCAGCATCTCAAACATCTCGAAAAAGCCCTGTACAAAGAACATGACCCGGGAATCGGAATGCTTTCCGGCCTGTTTCTTGACCAGTGAAGCGAGCGGTTCCTTCAGAAAGATAATGACAAGCGGGATGCCAAACATCACGGCGAGCACCCAGGCGGCGGGGAGTGTTTTTCCCATCATGAAGAGAACGACAACAGCCAGTACGCTTCCGTAAAAGACGAGGCCGGCCAGTCCATTGGCATCAAACCAGGATTTCTCAGGGTCATGGAAACGGACGGAATTGACGATGTTTAAAATCATGGTCAGAATGATAATTCCCATACCCAGCGCAACTGCCACAATAAATACGGTGTTCAGCTTCCCGATAAACGGCAGATTCATCATCTGGGCCGCAGGCCGCAGCCATAGGGGATGGATTACATCTTCAAAGCCGAAGACACTGCCGAACAGGAAACCGAATACGGCGGAGAAAAATCCGCAGCAGGAGATAACCGCAGCCAGATCCATCTTTTTTATCCGGTAAAGAAGGTAGCCTCCCAATAAGAGCAGCAGCCCCTGGCCCACATCTCCAAACATGAAGCCGAAAAGGAAGGAGTAGGTAATGCCAATCAGGATGGTCGGATCAAACTCTCCATAGGCGGGCAGGCCGTACATTTTAATGAACATCTCAAATGGCCGGAACAGCTTTGGATTTCTCAGCTTTGTCGGAGGCGGTGTCAGCAGATTATTATGATCATCTTCCACAATACAGAACGTCTTGTCGTCCGTCTCAAGCTCTTTCTTAAAGTTTGCGGCATCTGCCTCCGTCATCCACCCGCAGAGAATGTAAAAGGTGTTGACATCATGGTTTGTGCAGGCGGCCAGCTTCCTCACATTAAAATTGGTGTTATAGGAATTAAGCTTTTCGTAGGCAGCCAGGATGTCACTGCGGTTTTCTTCCAGAATACGGCTGATTTCCGAATTCGTTGACTCCAGCGCAGCCTCGGCTTTCTTAATCTGCTGTTCCAGTGCATCGATCGCCTCCCCGGGAGTGCCGTTATACTCATCCGGCACAATGAAACGTTCAAAATGAAGGGAGGTATAGATTGCATCAATTCGTTTTGATATCACGGCCGGCACAAAGTAAACGATGGAAACGTAATGCTCATCCTCATGACATTTGTAGAGGATTGTATCTAATGATTCGTAGACCACTTTTTCAAATTTGGCGTAATACTCCCGCGGGATCCGGCCGAAGCGGAATCGGATATGCTGGAAATGCAGGATTGACCGGATATCATAATTCAGCTCCCTGAATGGGACAATCTTGTTGTAGGAAGTCCTGAGGGTATCCAGTTCCTCTTCCAGTTTTCCCTTGCTGTCACGGTAATCTGCCAGTTCCTTGTCTACACGCTGTACGGTTTCAGAGGCCTCTTCGATTGAAATATCCCTGCCGGCCAAAATCCGTATGGACGTATTCCCTCCGGCGGATGTATCTTTGTCACGGGAGGTCTCATTGGCATTGAAAGAATTGGCCAGGCGGGCAGCCCGGGTAAATAATTCTTTATAAGGATTAATCTCAATGTAAGGGCGAAGATCTTTGACAGTTTTTAATTCTGATAAAGCATTTTCAATCTGAATTTCGTATTTGCTGAGATACAGATTGACAACCCGGTCTATATCCTCTTTGGGACCGGTTATGCTTAGAAATTTCATTTTTTCTATCACGGCGTGTTCCCCCCTGACTCTTCTTTTTCTATAATATCCAGTATTTCACCGGCGCCCAGACGATAACGAATCCCCTCGATTACAGTAATAATCTTTCTCAACTCCTCTTCTTTAAAATACAGATACGAGTAGAGAGTGGCTATCGAATATGGATTTCTTCTGGCAGCGGTGCGGTGAATGTGCGCCAGTATCACGCCATACAGAATTTCCAGGTCAGGCTTCTCTTCAAGAGACGCCGCCTTTGTCTGTGCGCCATACCAGGTATCTGAGAGAACGGAAAAAAACTCATCCATGCTTTCCGCGGCAATCAGGTACTCCAGCTGGCTGCTCCGCAGCCGGTAACGGATTGGTATCAGAAGCTTTTTAACTGCTTCTCCGGAAACGGTGTAGTACCGTTTGGTTCTGTAAATCCACTGCAGGTTGAGCAGATCCAATTTTGTACCAAAGCCCTGCAGGATGGCGTCCTGTTCCCGTCTGGGTATTTTTTTCTTTATTGTTCTCCATGTTACATTGAAATAGTATAAATCAAGCGCCATCTCATAGTCGAAATGGCCTCCGTAGCCGGAATCGCGGATATCTGCGAGCAGCGGGTAATAAATAGTGCCCTCCAGGCTTTCTATGAATTCATCCGTCGAAGCCGCGGTGCCGATAGCAGCAAGGTTGAGCTTCGAGTGCGAGCGGAAAAAATCTTCGTACCTGGACAGCCCCACGGGAACCGGCTGATGGGCCGCCGCATTCCTAAGGCAGCTTTTTAATATATCGATCTCAAAATGCATAAAATACAGTTTGAAAAACTGACGCTGTTTTATCCCGGCAAAACGGTACAGACTGGCATAATCCCTGTACAGGGCGCCGGCCAGCAGACGTTCGATTGTACCACGGTGAAGATCTTCGCTGTCCATATCCGGGAATATATCGGAATAGGTGGGAATGGAGCGCAGAAAATCCACAGCTTCAGGTACACTTTCCAGCGCAGCCATAGCGCGGTACTGTTCTATGGTAAGAAGCTGCCCCTTCATAGCGCGGACCTTTGCCGTAAGCCCGCTGTAGGCCAGAAGTCCTCTCATAAGAATCACGCTCCTGTCATTTCTTTAAACAGCTGTTCCACATAATCTTTGCTCTGACACTTATAATGGTTTTCAAGCTTTTCCAGCATATGATCGGCGCGGCTTTGCTGACAGGCCAGCTTTTTCTTCATCTCAGCCTCCATTGAGGTCCGCACCTCGTCAATGCGTGCGGAAGTTTCCGCCTCAAGTTCCCGGTCAAAGCTTTCTGTTTCCCGGCGGATCTGCTCTGCGATATCCTTTTTCCGGGCTGCCGCGTCATCCATTATTTTAACAGCTTTATTTTCAATTAGTGATATTTTTCCAATAATCCGATCCATGTAGGTTACCTCCTGCGGTGATTGATGAAGTTCATGCCAGAGCGTGTCAGAAAGTCTATTCCCGCTGTCTGAACCGATCTTTACAATAGTATACGCATAACGGTGAAAAGTACACTTTCAGAAACATTACAGAAAGCACGAACTGTTTCCATTTAATGATAACCTGCACGCTCTGCGCACAGATCACCGCCTTCAATTAAAAGAAACCATAGCAGAATTGGGATATTCCGCTATGGTTTTTGGGCAGTTATAAATAAAGCGATTTCAGCCAATGGAATCCGAACTTCTGTCATTCAATTATTCGGTGACAGGTGTGATGAATTCCTTTGCAACGTAGGCGTCCTGGCCGTTGTATCTGATAATACACCATCTGTCATCATGATCACGCACATATTCAACTTCTGCACCCCGGGCCAGCTGTACGACAATGCGTCCGTCTGTTGCAGGGGTTGCCCGTACGTTCAGTGTATCCGCATTAACTTTGTATTTAGCAGTTGCAGCTTCTGTAGTCGGCTCCTCTGCCGGACTTTCACTTTCTGTCGGAACTGGTTCTGTCATTTCTGTTGAGACGGCCGGTGCAGTAGTTTCCGGGACTTTCTCTTTTCCCGGGTGAATCATCTTGATGATAAAGATTAATACTACAATAATTGCAATTAATAGTAACGGTTTTATAATACTTCCTGCGTCGAAGGAATGGACGGAAGACTGTACCCTGCGTCTTCTGCTGGAACTTCCCCCTGAGGAGGAGCGCCGGCCCTGAGAGTCATCCGTCCTGCGCCGCGCTGATGCAGCCGGTGCAGGTTTACGCCGCCGTTCGTTGTAGTCGTTGGCAAATGTATAAACCTCCTGTGAGAGAAGGTGATGAGCCTGATTGGCATTGTAGGCGCTGTTGTCTTCTTCATGAATAGCCTTATTGCCTATGGTCCTGATCTTGTGATAATGTTCACAGGTGGTCTTGCTGATGATTCCATCATCATATAGCCCGTCAATCATATCAATCAGGTTGCCTTCCATAACGCCTGATTTCTCACAAAGGCACTTCACCATAAATTCCAGGGTCTGGCGTGCCTTAATCATAGCCATGTTGTACTTTTTCTGTCCGATTAGACGTTCTGTATCTCTAACTCCGCTTTGAATTTTCTCCCAGCTGTTTGTGCCCGGATTGTCTGTATTGTTCATAGGCTGTCTCCTTTGTATCAGTGTTACTCAAATCTTAATTATCCCTATTATAATATATAGGAAAATTTTATGCACCTATATTTTAAAATAAATTTATAAAATTATGAAAAATGTAATATATATCTTAGAATTGCCGCAGCTATTTGAGAATTTACAGATTAACTTGCATAAAAATCGTTGAAATGGTAAGATAGAAAGATAAAATAAATGGAAAAACCATGAAAAATAAAGGTAAATGTAAAACCAGGAGGACGCGGTATGAGACTACGCCATATACCGGGCGCAGAGCAGATGATAGAGGCCAGCCCCTACGTAATTCAGAATCCCGAAGAGCGGAAGGGAAAGTGGCATGAGGTTTTCGGAAATCACAATCCGATACGCATAGAAGTAGGTATGGGGAAGGGCAGGTTTATCATGGAACTGGCCAAAGCCAACCCTGAAATAAATTATATCGGCATAGAGCGGTATTCGACCGTACTGCTGAAAGCGATACAGAAGAGAGAACAGCTTGCAATTACGAATATCTGCTTTATGTGTATAGATGCAAAGAATATGGCCGATATTTTTGATATGGGGGAGGTTGACAGAATTTATCTGAATTTCTCCGATCCATGGCCAAAGGACAGGCATGCCAAGAGAAGGCTGACATCACCTCAGTTTATGGAGGTATATGATAAAATCCTGAAGAAAGACGGCACCGTGGAATTTAAGACAGACAACAGGGGGCTTTTTGATTATTCCCTGGAATCGGTACCGGAGGCAGGATGGAAGATTTTAGAATATACATTTGACCTTCATCACAGTGAAATGGCGGTGGAGAATGTAATGACGGAGTATGAAACAAAGTTTGCTGCAGAGGGAAAGCCGATCTGCAAACTTGTGGCCGCCAGAGAGATTGCGGCAGACGGAAAATAAAAAGCCGCATGGTCCGTCGGGTATCTGTACATGTGCGATAAGCATATAATGTGGAAAACAGCAGACAGCAGGTGTGCAGATATGAGCATGAAAGCCAGAATTACCCGTGAATTGTCGAAAGCGACAAGTGATAAGGCGGAACTAAACAAAAACGTTCTGAAATGGAAAAAGCATTTTGACGAAGCGGGAAAGGTGATTGGTGCTGACAGAAAAAAGAAGAAGTAGGAGGAGATGCGAATGGAGAAGAGATTTACGAGCGAGAATTTTGAAACGGAAGTTTTGAAATCAGATGTACCGGTACTGGTAGATTTTTATGCCGACTGGTGCGGTCCGTGCAAACGAATGGCACCCATCGTAGAACAGCTGGCTTCCGAGTATGAAGGTAAGATTACGGTCGGAAAGGTAAATATAGACGACAGTACGGATCTTGCCATTAAGTACGGCGTTATGTCAATACCGACTCTGATCGTATTCCGAAGAGGAGAAGTGTTCAGAAAAGAAGTGGGAGTACAGACGAAGGCGACAGTGGCTAAGGCGATCAACCAGGCCATTTAATAATTAATTAACTTGAAGCGTAAATGCAGGGGAGCTCCGGCTTTTGCCGGAGCCCTCTTTTACGAATAAAACCGGGAGAGTTTTAATAAAATATATACTTTGGATATATTTTTTACAAAACTTTAAAAAAAAGGTTGACAATTGGAGATGATTGAGATAAAATAATCCATGCGTCACGAAAAATGACGAAAGAAAATATTCTCAGCGCCTTTAGCTCAGTTGGTAGAGCAGTAGACTCTTAATCTATTTGTCCAGGGTTCGAGTCCCTGAAGGCGCACTGATAAGTACTGATTTTGCAGACTGAGAGCTGTGGGGTCGGTGCTTTTTTTTGCGTGTGATACATTAAATTTAATAGACATAACCGAAAGATACCTTTTTAGTTTCGATCGCGGCAAGTGTAGCTGGCTACTACATATGCAAATGGCTAGACCGAAATAAGCACGACAGTTAGCCAAAAAAGAACCCACAGGACTGGCCTCCCGGGGGTTCACTTGTGTTAACATGCATTTAATAACCTTCTAACTATGATCATATTATGCCAAACGAAAAAAGTCAAGGGAAACTGCATCCCAAAATTTCTGCAGCTACCGAAGCTGACATCCGCAAATGAAATACAAAAAACATAAGTATAGCAGTAGACTTTTATCCATTTGTCCAGGATTTGAGTCCCTGAAGGCGCATTGACAAGCACTGATTTCGCAGACTTAGAGCTGTGGGGTCAGTGCTTTTTGTACCGCGATTTAATGGTTTAAAGCATTTTCTGTGTGGATGGATTTGTTTACGGCCTATGACTTAAGGCCCTATCTGTCCTGTGTATTTTTGGTATGGTGTGAACAATAACACTGTTAGAGACGAAGTCCTTTACATTAGGATTTCGTCTCTTGTTTTTACACAAAAAGCAGCATATAATATAAATAAAAAATATATGTTAAAAGAAGCGCTGATTGTATTTTGAAGGCCGGCATATGAAAGAAAGCAGTCCCTCAAGGTGCGCTGATATGTACTGATTTTTGCAGACTGAGAGCTGTGGGGGCGGTGCTTTTTTATACATTAGATTGGATCCGGAAGAATACTCACGAGGAGATGCGTTATGAAGATTGGGGAGTTGGCGAAGCTTACAGGAGTGTCAAAAGACAGTATCCGCTTTTATGTGGAAAATGGCCTTTTATTTCCTGACCGGCAGGGACCTCAGATGGATTTTTCAGACAGAGAGCAGGAGGATCTTTTTTATATTAAACGGTTAAGGAAGGCAAGGTTTAGTATAAAAGAAATAAAATTTCTTCAATCCCTTAAGCATACCAGCAATATGTTGGAACCGGATATACTGGAAGAATATTGTGATATGCTTAATAAGAAACAAGCATCATTGGAAGAGGAAATGGAAGAACTATGTGAAGCTAAAAAACTGCTTATGCAGGAAAAAATCAATCTGCAGTCAACCAGAAACAATGCAATTCATCAGTTAGGTGTACCACTGCGTGCACTAAAATATATTGTCTGTCCAAATTGTGGGGCCCAAATGGAGATGGAAAACGCCAGAATTGTAAAGGGAGGGTATATTTTAGAAGGCGATATGCATTGTGTCTGCGGCCATCAGATTTCCGTCGAGGACGGCATTCTGATGACAGGAAACCGATATACGAAAAATTGGGATCATCCGGATTACCGACATGGTGGAATTGTCCAAAATGTAGGAGATAATTTTTACAATTGTTTTCGCAAATGTTATGATTTTATCATGAGTAATATTGAAGGAGATTTTCTGGAGGGTAAAGTTGTGATGGAGGCTCAGGTGAACGGGTATTTTTTCTTGTATAAGCATTTTAACAGGCTGCCCACTGACTGCCTCTATATCATAGTTGACAAGTTTCCGGAAACATTGCGTACGTACAAAAAATTACTGGAACATCTAAATCTTCCGCTTGAAATTTTATTTATAGCGGATAATTCAGTTAATTATCCTTTGCGGGAGAGGTGCGTGGATTTGCTCATCAGCTTTTTCGGCGATAATGAATATTTGTTATACCATCAAGGCTTTTTTATTCAGGATGCCGGAAAGTTTATGAAAAATGAAAATCTGGTCCTGGGTGCAACAATGAGTTTCCGGCAGAAATCTAAATCACGGTAGCTTATGCCGATGAAATATCCGGAATCATCCCCAAAAACTCATAATATCAACGAGTTGAAAAAGGCTTATGAGACACAAGCCTACGATTTTATATGTCAGGAGGTTGGGACTATGACGAAAACGTGCAACGAATATGCGTATGAATGCCATCAGGATGGTGAGCCTCTTGATATGTACTATTTCAAGGCTGAACGAAAGTAAGAAAATAGAGAGGATGCTCCTCTCTATTCTTTTACGCGAATATTTTCATTCTCACTTTGCAGAGCCAGAACTGTATTGATATGCAGGGCAGTGCCATAGATCAAAGCAGCCGGAGACACCTTAAAAGAAGGATTGTGTAAATCTGCATAGGTGGTGCTTTCTGGCTCTGTGCAGCCGAGAAATAGGAATGCTCCCGGCACTTCTCTAAAATACAGTCCTACGTCTTCTCCACCTGTTAGTGGTTCCGGTGCGTCATTAACGTGTTCGGCCCCCAGTAATTCCTTTGCTGCTGAAGAGATAATGAGAGCAACGGTTTCATCGTTCACCGTAGGAGGATAACCGACTTCTCTTTCGTAGACTGCCTGACATCGGTGTGCTGCGGCTATCCGCTCTGCAATTTCTCCCAGACGGAAGCTGACTGTCTCTCTTGTTATATCGCTGTAAGTACGGAAGGTCCCGCTCAGTATAACTTCTCCGGGAGTGGCATTCCACACAGAGGAAACAGTATTGACAGTGCCGACAGTAATCACCACAGGATCAAATGGGCTGATTTCTCTGGGTACGATGGTTTGTATAGCGGATAGAAGTTCTGCCAGCGGGGGAATGACATCTATAGCGTGGTGAGGAGCGCCGCCATGGCCGCCTTTCCCTTTTATTGTGATACGAAAAAGGTCAGTTGCCGCCATGGCTTCTTTCCGGAATATTTTCAAATTGCCTGTCGGCATACTGGGATCTACATGGATTCCCATACAATAATCAACATTCTTCAGATAACCCTCTTGGATAATATAATAGGCCCCCCCGCAAACCTCCCCCAGGGGTGCGGCAGAGGGATCGATATCCTCTTCGGCAGGCTGGAAAATAAGCCGGAGATTGCCACAGAGTTTTTCAGGGTGTTGAGAAAAATATTTTGCGGCACCTAAAAGCATGGCGACATGTGCATCATGTCCGCATGCGTGCATTTTACCTGGATGTTCGGAGGAGTAGGGGAGCCCTGTACTCTCTGTAATAGGAAGAGCATCCATGTCTGCCCGAAGAGCTATGGTTTTTCCCGTATGCACTCCATATACCGTGCCAATTACTCCTGTGCGTGCGACACCGGTTATGGTTTCGATATTCCACTCTTTAAGTTTGTTAGCAATAAGAGCGGCGGTCTTCACTTCATTAAGTCCCAGTTCTGGTATGCGATGCAGTTCTTTGTAAAGATTAATGACTTCATCTTCTAATTCATTTAATTCACTGATGGGAATCATATTTTTCTCCTCTTTATATTATTAATGTTTTAAAATGGACCATATCCGGTAATTGCTGCATAGGATATAAAAATTATAGCTACCAGCAAAATTTTTAAAATTAATGGACAGTAAAATCTCAACCACTTATCATAAGGCACCTTGCCAAAGGCTAAACCAATAAAGAGCAGGCCTAAAGTAGGGGTGACCAGATTGGTGATTCCGTCCCCCAACTGATATGCCAGTACGGCCGACTGTGAAGTGAGCCCCAGGAGTTCTCCAACGGGAAAAAGTATCGGCATAATAGCAACTGCCTTTCCGGAGCCGGAGGGGATCAAAATATTAATTAGACTAATTACAAGCAGCATCCCTATAGCGGAAGCCCAAACAGGAAGGGAACTTAAGGGCGTAGAAATGCTATAGATAATTGTATCCAGAATATTGCTTTTAGTTATAATGGATTGTACGCCTGCCGCAACTCCGATAATCATTGCGCCTCCCGAAATTTCAGCTACACCTTTCAAAAAGGTTTCACAGATAGCATTAATTCTCATACGGCTCAGAATTCCGGCTACGATACCGATGATGATGAAAACGGCACTCATTTCATTAAGCCACCAGTCGGTTGTAATAGCCATATAAGTAAAATAAACCATGCCACCGATTAATGTGCCTAAAATACATCCGTGACGCCAGGTGAATATTTCTTTGTTCATACTGTCAATATCAAATGAAAGCTCAGAAACATCTACCCCCCTCATCAGACTTTTATTGGGATCTTTCTGTATTTTTTTTGCGTAGGATAGAACGTGCCAAAGACCGATTACGTTTAATACGACAAATAGCACAAGGCGCAGACCGAGACCTGAATACAAGGGAAGTCCGGCGAGTGCCTGGGGAATTCCTACGTTACTTTGATTTGTAGGACCGGCAATAAATCCCATCATACAGCCAATCAATGCGACACCCACGCCAACCATGGAATCATAACCTAAAGCTACAGAAATGGCTATAGCTATAGGGAAAAATGGAATGGTGGCTTCTCCAAAGCCCATAAATCCGCCCAAAACGGAAAAGATTGAAAACAAGAATACCAGAACCAAATCACCGCTTTTTTGATTAAGGTTGGAAATAACTTTGGAAATGCCAATATGGAGAGCGCCCGATTTTGACACTATCTCCATGCCGCCGCCAATCATTAAAGTACAGACAACCATTCCGGCTGCTGATATGATACCTTCCGGAATGGCCAGAAATATATCAAATATGGTCGCTGGTGTTTTTTCTATTAGTTGATAGGAACCGGGTATAACTTCCAGGCGTCCTGTAGCACCTTCAATACGTTCAAACTGACCAGCAGGAATCAGATAGGTTAAAATTGCCATTACAGCAATTATAATGAAGAGCAGTGCAAAAGAGTTTGGCATTTGAAATTCTTTTTTTTCTTTCATTTTTAACATTTCCTCCTTGATATATCATATTATTTGTCTGCATTTACTCTATTTATTTTTACAGGCATTTATAAAAGAACGAAATAAATTTTGTTGAATTGCTTCCCTATACATCATCTCAGGATGCCATTGGACAGCCAGAAAGAAGGGATGATCCGGAAGTTCAATGGCCTCCAATACATGATCCTCAGATTCGCCGGCCGCCATGTAGCAGCCGGCAAGCTGTTTGATGGCTGAGTGATGATAGGAATTAACTGGAAGTGTTTTGCATCCAAATATGGATTGAATTTTACTTCCTTCCTTTAAGTTAACTGTATGTACTGGCTGATACATGGGGGATTCGTCTATAGAATGCCGGTTAAAGCCGGCTGCGCAGAGATCCTGATACAGTGTTCCACCAGCCGCTACATTCATGGCCTGCATTCCCCGGCAGATTCCAAGAACCGGAATTCTAGTGCTGTTTAATAGGCTCGTGATAATCTGTATATCTTGTTTGTCTCTCTGACTTACAAGCGCACCGCATTTTTCTGTGGTTTCTTCTCCGTAACAGTCAGGAGAAATGTCATTACCTCCTGTAATAATGACACCATCTAAAGAATCAAGTAATCCTTCCACCGTATTAAAGTGTTCGCAAATCGGAATTATAATTGGGATGCCGCCAATCCGCTCCACAGAATTAATGTAATTGTCAGCCAGAAACTGCCACTTTTGCAGGGGCACCCCCATATCAGTGATAATTCCAATTTCATCATTTTCATCGTAGTTGCAAGTAATACCTATAATCGGTTTTCGTTTCATAAGCCTCCCTCTCCTAATTATTTTATATATCTTGTTATTCAATACTTTATCATAAGGGAAAAAGTCTATGTCAATATGTAATAATCAGGTTTTAATGCAAAAAGATGGACCTGCTCCATCTTTTAAAAGATAATGCTGATTTTGTGCGCTTGGTTCCATATCACAGTAATTTTAATATATTTTAATTTTCAGTACGAATCGAAGATGATATAATGACCGCAGAGCGGTTATTATACTGCGCATAAACGATTTCTGCGTTCACCGCAGAAAACCGGCGCTGATTTCCGTCGGAGACTCCATGTTCCGTCAGGAACATGGTATAATAAACCGATACACTTCCGGAGGAACCGGACAGCGAAAAATCGTTTTATTATGAAATACAGGGGCGGCAAATCCTTGTCACTGTAACCAGATGGGGAGGCGGGGAAGAAAAAGACATGCCTGCCTATCTGATACTGCTTCTGCTTGAGCCAAAGCTGGCACAGAATGAATTGGAAGAGTATGCAAAAAAACAAGTGCTACAGGATCTGCAGGAGATCATTGAGGCATCCTTTGACGGTATTTTAGTTACAGATGCGGCTCCAACCATTCTGGAACAGATTCGATAGGATTTTCAGATATAAGCCGGACATGGGATTAAGAGAGAGGAAGACTATATGGTTAAGCCATATGGCCTTCCTCTTTTTGGTGCGTTCAGATAATGTAATATTATTTCAAAAGAAACAATCCGAGTCATAGAAAATGATTGTGCATAATGCATATAATATCGCCCTCTATGTGGCCTCTGAGAAAACGATGTTCCGTTCGGAATCAGCCAGCACCAGGATAGCCCGAAACCGAATGTCAGTTCGACTCAATATTATATTCGGCGTCCAGCTTTTCGCCGGTGTACAGTTGGTTTTTGACCAGCAATCCAAAAACGAGTCGTACAAATTTACGAGATGTAAGCGCGAGTGCTCCGTCATCACCGGGGAAGGGCGTCTGGACGGGCAGACCGTAATGGGAAAAGCGCCCATCGGAGTGGCAAAGACAGCGAAAAAGTATGGGAAACCTGCAATCGGCTTTTCCGGTTGTGTGACGAAAGACGCAGTGGCCTGTAACCGGGAAGGGATCGACGCGTTTTTTCCAATCCTGAGAGGAGTGGTGACTCTGGACGAGGCGATGAAGACGGAGAACGCAGGCGCGAACTTAGCGGATACCGCGGAGCAGGTGTTCCGTCTGATCCGGGCCATGGCATAGAAGAGTAAGACATAAAAACCAATACCGGCCTCTGCGTGGCAGCAGAGGCCGGTAACGGCTTTTATGGGTTCAAAGTTCAGTGAGAATCTGACTGCCGAGGTGTTCGAGGGTCCTGTGGCAGTCATTATAAGGATAGGTTGAATATATGTAAAGGCTTGTTAAGCCAGTTTACCAACTGCTTTTTCAACGGCTTCAACGAATTCGCCGTCTTTTAATACTTTGAAAATTTTGTTCATATCTTTGTAGATTGCGCGGTCTGTCTCCATAAAGGATACTTCGCGGCGGACCAGGTCGTAAACAGCCTTTGTGCCTTTTCCGAGCTTGTCGGCGCCCTTGAAATCAGCGGCCTGAGCAGCACAGATAAGCTCGATTGCCAGTACATGCTCCGCGTGGTCGATGATGGTGGCTGCCTTACGGGAAGCGATGGTACCCATACTTACATGGTCTTCCTGGTTTGCGGACGTAGGAATGCTGTCAACGCTGGCCGGATGCGCCAGGACCTTATTCTCGGATACGAGAGCTGCGGCAGCGTATTGTGCAACCATGAATCCGTCGTTGATTCCTTCCTCTACACAGAGGAAACCGGGAAGTCCGCTGAGCTGCGGATTAACGAGGCGCTCAATTCTGCGCTCTGCAACGTTGGCAAATTCCGCCATGGCGATTCCCAGAGTGTCCATTGCGATGGCAACAGGCTGGCCATGGAAGTTACCGCCGGAGAAGATGTCTCCGTTATCCGGGAAGATCAGTGGGTTATCGGTTACGGAGTTGATTTCTGTCTCAATTACGCTTCTTACATAGTCAAATGCAAGACGGCTTGCGCCGTGAATCTGAGGCAGGCAGCGTAAGGAGTAAGCATCCTGTACACGGATCTGTCCCTGTCTGGTGGTCAGCTTGCTGTCCTGTAAAAGCTGAAGCATATTTGCTGCGACATCGATCTGTCCCTTGTGCGGACGAACCATCTGAATTCTTGGATCGTAAGGATCGATGATACCTTCCAGAGAATCTACGGTAAGAGCAGAAGTGATATCTGCCATCTTTGTTAAAATTTCAGCGTCATGGATAGCCAGGCTGGCTACACCCAGCATAGCGCAGGTGCCGTTGATTAAAGCCAGGCCCTCCTTCGCTTTCAATGTTACAACTGGGATACCGGCAGCTTCCATTGCTTCGCGGCCTTCCATCACTTTACCCTGGTATTCTGCTTCGCCTTCTCCAATCATAGGAAGAACCATGTGAGCCAGAGGGCACAAGTCGCCGCTGGAACCTACGGAGCCTTTTTCCGGGATTACCGGATGAACTCCCTTGTTCAGCATTGCAATCATTGTCTCGACTGTCGATAAGCGGATACCGGAAAAACCTTTTGCAAGCGCATTGACACGCAGCAACATGATAGCTCTTGTCACGTCCTGTTTAAATGGATCGCCTACGCCTACGGCGTCGGATAAGATAAGGTTTAACTGTAATTTGTCGAGTTCATTTTCTGATATTGCCATATTTACGAATTTACCGAAACCGGTGTTCAGTCCGTAAATCACTTTTTTCTCTTCAATATTTTTTTCCACAATGTCACGGGATATCTGAATATTCTTTTTTGCTTCTTCGCTTAAGCCCACCTCTGCCTTGTTGCGGGCGATTTCTACCACCTGCTCAATTGTCAGGCTGCTGCCGTCCAGATAAATCATAATATGTAAACCCTCCAATCACGTAATTTGCCGCTTCGCCGGCCGTTCGTTGTTTTGTTAGTTACAGTCTACACCCGGGCTGTCGATAAACTGTCGATGCAGGGGCCTGTACTAAAAGTATATTCCTTTTTTTATTAATACAGAAGCGTATTTTTTATCGTCGTTTTGATTTTTTACCGACTATTTAAAGACAAGCTATCAATAAAAAGATATTTTTGATACAGGAAAATATTAGAAAAAACAGATAAAAAGTGTTTTGACTCATGTTTTTTCTTGTCTTTTCTATATTCTAAATGTTAATATAAGAATTAGTGGTAAATCAATGAAGAGATCCACAGATTGGACCCGTGAAGAATTTGTTACCGATAACGAAGGGATGGTAGAAAATTACATGGATGATATAGAGCAGTACAAAGACAGACTTCGTATCGCATTAAACTCCGCAAAAATCTGCATTTTTGAGGTGGATCTGCTGCGGCAGTTATATACCTTTTTTGAAAATGCGGAGGACATATTCGGCGTCTCCGGTGATAGTATTTTAAAGGATGTGCAGTCATACAGCACACTGGATCCGGAAGCGTACCGGCTGGCTGTCAGCAAATATTTTTCACATCCGGACGATTCGGCAGTGATTGAGGCAGCTTTTGCACAGATTCTAAGAGGAGAACCGGCCACCTATGAGGCTCGAATGAAAGCGGGAGGCTCGGCATTCATATGGTGCAGAATTTCTGTGACGCCGATTATAGAAGAGGGCAAGCCGGTAAGAATGGTTGGCGTGATTACAGATATCACGGATTTGAAAGAAAAAACAGAAAGTTTGCGGAGGGCCGTCAACCTGGACTCATTTACAGGTCTTTATAATAAAGATCACACGATAGCCCTTATCAATAATATTTTAGACATGGGCACGCAGGTGAAACACGCTCTTGTGATTCTGGATATAGATAATTTTAAAAAAATTAACGATACTTACGGTCACGACCAGGGCGATAAAATCATTAAAGCATTGTCACAGAAACTCAAAAACACGTTCAGAAAAACAGATATTGTGGGACGGTTTGGAGGCGACGAATTCATTGTATTTATCCAAAATATCGAAGACGATCAATGGCTGCGTGATAAGCTCCATCATCTTATTCATTTTGAAGCAGGAACATTTACCTGCACGAGCAGTATGGGAGTTTCCGGTTTTCCGTTGGATGCGGCAAACTTTGAAATGCTTTTCAAAAAGGCAGACATTGCGTTATACCACGCCAAGTCCGTAAAAGAGAAAGCTATGTTTTTTTCGGATCTTGACAGGAATGAAAAAAAGGATTCTCTGAGGTAAACGGCGCCTGGTTTTACAAGGGCTGCTGTTAATGGAAAGTTATTTTCCGTAATTCCTTACAAAATAAACTTGTGTTTGGTTGCGTATTTATCAAATATGCATTAATATTGTAGCAGGACACTTTGACGGGACTTGGGGAGGCCTTGTTTGATGAGAGATGTAACAGTAACGCTAATGAATACGCCGTCCGTGGTGGTGGATGGGGAAAAGAAAGTATTTCCTTACAGGAAAGTCGAAGGTTTATTTTACTATATCTGTGTCAGAAAACGGATCACAAGGGATGAAGCGATAGGGATTTTCTGGGTTGACTGCGATGAGACCAGCGCCAGAAAAAATCTGAGGGATGCTTTATATCACATTAAAAAGATAGTAGGGCCGGATATCATCAGCATGGATGGGAATGTATTTATATCGCTGAATCCGGAGCAGCATATTAAAGTAGATGTTGACGCCGCCAGGGAGAATATCCTGGAAAATTACAAGGGCGAGTTTATGAGTTTCTTCTATGTAAAAAACTGTCTGGAGTTTGAAAACTGGATGGACGATTACAGGAGAGAGCTGAAGGAGCATTATATTAAAGCCGTCTTAAAAAAGGCGGAACAGGCTATACACGCTAAGGACACGTCGGAGGCTGCCCGTTATGCAGGCAAGCTGGTGGAAGTTTTCTATTTAGATGAGAGCTTTTACAGACGGGTTCTTACATTTTTGATGGAAGAGGCGGAATATTCATCCGCTATTTCCCTCTATCAGAAGTTTGCATTGTCGCTGAAGCAGGATCTGGAGGAGGAGCCGGAGGCGGAAACCCGGGCGCTGATGGACAAGATCCTGAAGCTGCGCAAGAAGATAGCAGAGCATCCTGTAAAGGAGCAGCAGGTCTTCATGGGCCGTCAGAAAGAACTGTATGGCATTTATGAGAGCATCCAGAAACACAGGGTGAAGGGGAAGGATTCCGGAGAGAATTTCGTTCTTATATCTGGGGAAGCGGGCGTTGGTAAAACGGCTTTGATGGGGCAGCTCCGGACCCTGCTGGAGGATGAGAACCACACGGTATTCTCGTACTGCTGCTGTCCTTCGGAGGCTGATTTGTACCTGAAGCCATGGAATGATATATTAAACCAGGTGCGGGAGTTCTGTATGAAGCAGAGGAAGGAACTGAAGGCATCAGAATACTTTGCCAACAAAGATGTGACGGATTACCGTATATTTGCGACGCAATACGGTATTCATCTGGAGGATTTAATCCGGGCTTTCTGCAAGGACTTCGGCCGCTCGGAAATCATCCTGTTTTTCGATGATATCCAGTGGATGGATCCCTCGAGTATCCAGCTATTAAATAATACGTTATTTCACCTCAGGGACTGCCCGATTTTTATCGTGGCGGCCAGCAGGCTCGAGGTCGTAAAAGAAATTGAGGATTTGCGGGTTTCACTGATGCGGGAGGCATTAATCAAAGAGGTAAAGTTGAAACGGTTCACTCTGGAGGAAACGAGAGAACTGATTGAGGTTCAGGCGCAGGAACTGCTGGGCGATCCGGAAAACCTGGACAAAATTTATGAGTATACGGATGGAAATGCCTTGTTTCTGACCGAGCTTCTTAAGACAATGAAGGACAACGACGGAGGGATGGTACCGGAGAATCCGCTGACCTCCAGGATGGTGAGCATTATCCAGAGCCGTCTGATGAAGCTGACGGAACAGGAGCATACCCTTTTAAGTGTGATGTCGGTATTCTATCATGCGGTGACAATCGAGGATATCCAGAGTCTCTATCCGGAACCTGAGCTTAAGATATATGATTTACTGGAGCATCTTTTGGAGCGCCAGATTATCTATGAGGATGTGGGGACTGCAGCTATTACGTATCATTTTACCCATATATTGATACATAACTATGTCCAGTCGAAGATATCGGCCGGCAGAAAGCAGATCTATCACCGGCAGGTAGCCGGATATTATGAGCAGAAGTACAAGGAGACAGGGGATATCACCTTGATGCCGGAATTGATTTACCACTTCGAAAATGCCAATGATATGTACAAAAAATATGAGTACAAGCTGGAGTATTTCAAGGAATTTTTCTCAGGAACCCAGGAGATATATCCGGCCATGTCTTTAAGCTTTACGGATAAATTCTTCTTCCCGGATCTGGATTCCAGCGAAAATGTGCTGATTCCGTTGGCTGAGGAGATACGCGCACTGCCGAACCGGGACCAGAGATATCAGGAACTGCGTATGAAGGTGGAGTATCTGATTGGAAGGTATGACCTCTCAAGCGGTGATTACCAGTATGGCCTGCGCAATATGAACGCCTGTATCGAAGCGGCAAAGATCCTTAAAAATTCGCGCTATCTGATGGACAGCTATCTCCAGATGATTTATTATGCGATACAGGTTTATGACCTGGATATGATGAAGGAATATATCATGTACTGCTCCGAGCTTTTGGAGGAATACCAGTACTCTAAATCAACACCATACACGATACAAAGGCTCAAGGCTTTGTATTACAGTAAGACGGAGCAGTTTGACAAGGCGGAACAGATACTGGAATCACTGATTCCGAAGCTGGAAAAGCTGCAGATGGATCCCTCCTGCCAGGTGGGGCTGATAGCCTGTTATAATTACCGGGGAGAGATATGCATGAAGCAGGGGGAATGGGAGACTGCGCATACCTATATAAGCAAAGCACTGGCCAGCAGCCATGCATCGCAGCCAACAGCCGGACTTGGGATGTCATACACCAATATGGGAATTATTTTATACAGATTGGATAATTATGACAAGGCTTCCGAGTATTTCGACAAAGCCAGAGGCTGTTTCCAGAATCTTTCCATCCAGTGGGGACGCGCCAAAGAAGAGGCGTATTCCGCGCTGCTGGAGCTGAAGCTGGGCAAAAGCAAAAGCGCGCTGGCACGCTACAAAGCGGCATGCAAGTATGCGGATAAAGACTACAGTCCCAATACGCTGCTCATGCTCCAGACCGTGTACGCCCAGCTGCAGGATCTGCCCGGACTCGAACCTCAGGAACCTCCGAGGATCCCTCAGCAGGCAAAGCGTGGAACTGGGCAGGGGAATGCTGGATAAGCTGATTTATATGTTCTGTGATTCGGAATATATAAACAGCGATAATTATCTGGAAACGCCGGAAGGGCTGATCGAACTGTTTTATGAATTCAGGAATGAGACGGACGACAGGCTGACGGATGACGAGCTTCTGGCGTTCATGAAGGAGCAGTTTGAGGGCGTCTGCTTTGGGGATTTGGATTGGTTTGACCGGTCGGCAAGGCATTATGCGCCGCAGATTGAAAATGCGCTCAGATTCGGCTGCCTGGACCGTCTTTTCCGGTCTAAAAAAGGGAAGAGATACCTATCACAATATCTCTTCCCCATATATAATCACCATTTTTATACAGCCGGCAGCCGCTTATTCATCTGCCGGCAGCTGCATTTATCACTATTAATTCAAGAGGTTTTTAAAAATATAACTGTTCCATTGAGAATGTATGTGTTCTCAGGTAGAATTTCAGAACTTCTTCCAGTGCATACACCGGAACAGGTCCTACCAGCTCACAGTCCTCTACGAGGATGCCGTACTGGGATGCTTCGGATTTGATTGTCTCAAATACACGGTGAATAGGAGTCTTTTCATAGTTTGTCAGGTTCATGGATACCTGTACAATGCCGCGCTCTTCCAGAGGAAGCGCGATAGCGCGGACGTTCTGGTAACCGCCTGCCGCGCCCCTTACGGCTTTGACAATCTGCTTTGCGATTGCGATATCGGCCGTCTTTAAGTTAACATTGAAAGCAACAAGCGGGAAACGGACGCCTGTAACGGTTGCGCCGCTCTTGGCGTTGAAATCCTTCGGGCCTTCATCCGGAACCCATGCAGGATCTTTCATGCGCTCGCAGAGCGCTTCATATTCGCCCTTACGGATGCGGACAAGATTTTTTCTCTCTTCGCATGTAGCGGCATCTTCATAATAATAAACGGGAACTCCCAGTTCATCGCCCAGATATTTGCCGAAAGCTTTTGCGATTACAAGCGCTTCGTCGATGGATACGTCTTTTACGGGAATGAATGGAACAACGTCAACGGCGCCGATACGTGGATGGCTTCCCGTATGCTTTGTCATATTGATTAATTCGATTGCTTTTGCTGCCAGGCGCTTTGTACCCTCTAAGACAGCCTCCGGGCTCCCTTTGTAAGTAAATACGGTACGGTTGTGGTTTGAATTGGAATTGATGTCCATGACATCAACTGCTTCTCCGTCCAGAAGAGCGGCTTTTACCTGCTCGACCAGATCCAGATCTTTGCCTTCGCTGATATTGACTTCAGCCATTAATACTTTCATTGCTTTTCCTCCTGATCTTAATTCATGGTGCTTTTATATTAATTAATTGTTACATCATAATTGGTGCATCTTAATTGTTACATCATACCTTTGCCGAGATCTTCCATGGCCTCTTCCATCTCCCGGGTCCTGGCCTCGTCCTTAATCATGGACAGGTTAGCCTGGATGTTTAAAACACAGCCCTTTACTCCCGATTCCGACAGATACTTGGCGCTCATAAGGTCTGAAAGGCAGGCCGGATTGGAAGAACCCTCGAGACGGCATACAAGCTCGTAGACTCTCTTATTATTATAGCCGTTGTTTTTTGGAACAAGGGCAGCCTGGTAAGCGGCGTCACGGACAGCCTGTTTTCTCACTTCTTTTTCTTTATCAGTTGACTTGGGAAGAGCGAAAGCATCCTTAATCATACAGTAAGCTTCCGTATCCTGCTCGGAGCCTTTTAACAGTGTTTGGGCCAGTTCGTCCAGTTCTTTTGACATGGCCGTATATTCTTCCTGGGTGAGGTTAACCGGTTTTGCCATGGAGAGCTTTGCAACCATGGAAGCCATTCCGGCAGCCATAGCCCCTGCAAGTGCGGAGGCAGAGCCGCCGCCAACGGTAAAATCATCCGAATCAACCACCTTGTTAAATACGTCTATATACATAAAATTCCTCCTTTGGCCGCAACTTTTCCTTTTTTAATAATTGTTTCAATCGGATTACGGCCATATTTATAAATTAAGTCTTCGTAAGTATCTGTGTCGAGAATCAGCAGATCGGCCAGCTTGCCGGGAGTCAGGGAACCTCTGTCCTTTAATCCCATTGCTTTGGCTGCTCCCTTTGTAGCGGCGCGCAGCGCTTCTTCGGCGCTGAAACCATGCTGTCTGCAGGCAAGCACAAGGATGAAAATCATGGACTCACACCAGCAGCCGGGACAGCAGTTGGTAGCCAGTCCGAGATCCATGCCGATATCCAGCATCGGGCGCGGATCAACCTGCTTTGGATGATTTACCGCAAAATCGGTTCCAACCAGCAATACGCCTGTTACGTCAGCGTCTTTTAGCTTCTGGAACACACTGACAGGAGTATAATTCAGATGATCGGCAGACTGCATATGCATATCGGCGGCCAGATCAGAACCTCCGATATAGGAGTAGGCGTCGGTGTGGATTCTGGGGGCCAAGCCATAGTCACGGCCGGCGGCCAGCACGGTTTCACATTCTTTTGCCGTATAATGACCTTCATCGCACCAGATATCGTTGCAGACAGCCAGTTTTTCTCCGGCTACCCGCGGGATCATCTCTTTGCAGAGCAGATCGATGTAATCTTCTTTTTTCATGCCTTCCGTCCAGCCATGAGCGCCCAGGAAGGTGGAGAAGATATCCAGAGGAAGTTCTTCGTTCAATTCGCGGTTTACTTCCAGCATACGCAGTTCGGACTCCATCGTCAGGCCGTAACCGCTCTTTCCTTCCAGTGTAGTGGTTCCGTTCATGAACATATTTTCCAGACGCCGTTTTGTCTGGGCCTTTAACTCCTCTTTCGGGAGGTTAATTGTCATATTTACAGAGGCGTAAATTCCGGAGGGAATCCCTTTTTTAGCCATGGTTTCCGGATTGTCGTCAACCACGGAAACGGCATACGCCGCAACGCGTGAACCGCCAAAGGTTACGTGGGTATGGCAGTCAATGAAGCCGGGCAGTACTACTTTGCCGGTTGCATCGATGGTTTCAACCTCAGTGCCGCCGGCCCTCAGTCCGCCGGCCAGTTTCTCAATGTCCCCGGTTTTACCTGCTGCTTCAATCAAACCGTCACGGATCAGGACACTTCCGCTTTCAATCAGGCCGATATCATTATTGTGATCGCCTTCCATGGTCAGGAGCTGTCTGGCGTTATGGATCAGGAGAACTTTTTTACCGTTGTCCATCATGGATCTCCTTTCATTTTAAGCATAATCAGGAGGGCACATAAGTACCCTTATGAACCCTCCTGCCATATTGCGTTATTTATATTATCTGATATATTCGCCTTCCGGAGCAAAGGTAACTTTATCAGCCGGCTCCCACCACAGCGGAATCTTGATGCTTTCGCCGCCTGCGATCTTGCCGTTTCCGTTGCAGACATCTTTTGCGGACTGGTATCCGGACTGTGCATGACGGACAACACCGATACCGGAGTCAACGGTCAGAGCGGAGTCAAGCCTTACGTCAGCTTCCTCTGTACCATCAGCAATCATGGTAACACCTGTATGTACAGCCTCACCCATGGAGTAGTTAGCCTGGATAGCGATCAGGTCACAGCCTGCTGCACAGTTTAATAATCCGTTTAAGTATGGCCAGTCGGAGATGTAGTCGCCGCCATCTGGCATGTTCTCAGACTCGAATGTCGGGTTAACGATAGAACCGGAGTCTAAGTTATCTCTGGAGAATGCTACCGGACCCTTTACCTCGCCCTTCTTAATTAATTCGTTTACTGCAAGACCAAAACGTCTTCTTTCGCCAAAGCCCATGTAGCAGATACGTGCCGGAAGAGCCTCGATCGGAAGGTGTTTTCTGGCCAGGTTGATCCATCTCTCAACGAGCTTGTCACCCTTGCAGATTTCAAGTGCCAGGTCATCCAGACGTGCAAGGTCGGAAGCTTCGCCGGAGATACAGGTCCAACGGAACGGTCCGCGGCCTTCGCAGAACAGCGGTCTGATGTACGCTGCTACGAAACCTTCAATCTGTTTTGCTTCTTTCTCTGGCATACCTGCATCGATACACTCTTTACGGATGCTTGTGCCGTACTCAAATGCTTCAACGCCGCGTTTCTTGAACTCTATCATAGCGCGTAACTGACGCTGCATTGTTTCACGTGCTGCTGCAAGATAAGCTTTTCTGTCTTTTCCTCTGAATACGTCAGCCTCTTCGCCTGTATATCCTGATGGGATATAGGAAATCGGGTCATGGCAAGGACACATTTCTGTAACAACGTCCGGAAGGAAGTTCTTAGCAAGTGCCTCTTCATAAACATCTGCTGCGTTTCCAACAACACCGATGGAGATTGGCTCATCCTTCTCAAGATGCTCTTTAGCGATAGCGATAGCTTCATCTAAGCTTCTGACCATCATATCCATGTAGTTCTTCTCAATACGTCTCTGGATAACTCTCTCATCAGCGTCAACCAGGATAACTACAGCACCGTGCATCTTGCCGGCCCATGTCTGGTTTCCGCCCATGCCGCCTGCACCGGCTGTTAAGAAAATCTTGCCGTGCATGTCATTATCCCACTCTTTTTTAAGAGCGATAGCGGACAGAGTCTCGAATGTTCCTTCGATAACGCCCTGTGTTCCGATGTACTCCCATGGAGCAGCCGTGTACTGAGCGAAGATGGTAAGGTTTTTATCCTGAAGGTCGTAGAAACGCTCCCAGTCAGCTTTCATAATATTAGTAGTAGCCATAACAACACGCGGAGCTAATTTGTGTGTTCTGAAAACTGCAACAGGCATACCGGACTGGATAACCAGTGTCTCATTATCTTCAAGGTCTTTTAAGGACTGAACGATTGCATGGTAGGATTCCCAGTTTCTTGCGCATTTTCCGTTTCCGCCATAGATAACCAGCTGCTCTGGAATCTCAGCGTTTTCCATGTTGTTCTCAAGCATTCTTAAGATGGTCTCCTGTTTCCAGCCTTTACATCTTAATTCGCCACCTCTCTGAGCTTTTACGGAATAATAGATTTCCGGTTTTCCTTCCTTTGCTGGATACATGTTTCCGCCGTTCATTGACATAACTAAATTCCTCCATTTCTTTTTGTTCGCTTTTTTCTTTGTTTTTCTCTACACCCTATGTAGTATTGTTTTTTGCCATCCCGATATTGGCATTTCGGAAGTGGCGTTTGTTTGTATCTGATGGTTCAAGTATATGTACAGGCAGTCGAGGAAATGTCGATGTTTCCCGTTAAACAACAGGATGTTAAAATTTTTTTAGAAAGCTTATATCGACACTTTCTCGGCGGAACGTAAATATACTTGTCATAGTTTTTATTTAGAAACTGGAATTACACTGTAACAAAAGAACATAATCGAATTCTCTTTAAGAAATCACAGGCAATAAGATGTTTTACAGGAGTTGAGAAAGAATAATAAGACATTAAAGATTAAGTGATTTACTGGGAGTAAGGATGGAAAGCGGGGGATGCTGAAAGCGGGAGAGAGAAAGAATATACTATTATATTAGCGGGCTTTATGCTAATAAAGTATTAAACAGTAAGGTGTTTCTCTGTATTTAAGATGAATGGGGAAACGGCTCCGGCTGCATATTACAGGCAACATGTGCGGCAACGGTAAACATGAAATCTGTTTACGTGGGCCAGAATGTTAGTTAGGAGGCTTAAAAATGGAAGACCTATTAAAAGAGGCGCAGGAACTGCAGCATAAGATAGTAGAGTGGAGAAGAATACTTCACCGCTATCCGGAAACGGGGTTAGTGCTTCCAAAGACAGCAGATTTTGTAACAAAACAGTTAACAGCGGCAGGCATTGCTTACAAGACTTATAAGAACCATTCAGGAATAACGGCTGTGATTGGCAAGGGTGAGGGGAAAACAATTGCGATCAGGGCCGATATGGACGGACTTCCCATAAAGGAAGAGACTGGTCTTACATATGCTTCTGCAAATGAGAATATGCACGCCTGCGGCCATGATGCTCATACGGCAATGCTCATTGCGACTGCAGTGATGCTGAAGAACCATGAGGATGAGCTTAAGGGAAAGGTAAAACTTATTTTCCAGCCGGCGGAAGAAGGCCCCGGCGGAGCAGAGCCGATGGTGAAGGATGGAGTAATTGATGATGTGGACGCGATTCTGGCGCTGCATGTGGGTACGATGTTCGGACCGTTCAATAACGGGGACATTTGTGTGAGCTATTCCAACACTACGGCGGCCGACGACCAGATGCTGATCAATATTACCGGTTTCGGAGGACACGGCTCCGTTCCTCATGAATGTATTGATCCAGTTGCCATCGCAGCGCTTATCATCAACAATATTCAATATATTATCAGCCGCGAAGTGGCTCCGGCCGAATCTGCTGTTATCACTCTGGCCAGTATGGAGGCAGGAAGAGGAGCGTATAATATCATTCCTGAGACAGCAGTTGTAAAAGGAACGATTCGCAACGGTTCTCCGGTGGTAAGGGAGTTTGTCTTGAAACGTATTGAGGAAATTGCAATATCGACAGCCCGTATGATGAGGGGAAGTTGTACGGTTCAGATACTGGATGGCTATCCGGCGCTTGTCAATGATCGCTCAGTAGTGGAGAGCTTCCTGAAATCTGCAAGAAAACTGATTCCGGAAGAAGAGATTCATATCGCCAGCCATGGAATGATGGGCGGAGAAGATGCGGCGTTTTTCTTCCAGGAAATACCGGGATGTTATTTTTTCCTGACAAATGGTGCGGCGTGCCCGGCTGACGGCAAACAGTATGGGGCGCATCATCCAAAATTCTGTCTTGATGAAGATGTCTTTTACAGGGGACCGGCATTATTCACCCAGGCGGCAATGGACTGGCTGGAAGATAACAGGTAAAAAATAAATAAGGGGATGTTTCGATTATGTATTTGGATGCAATATTTTATTTTATGGTAATTCTGGCCATAATGGCTGTCGCCGATATTATTTCGACAGCAACAAGAGCCATGATACCTTCGATGTTTTCAATTTCTGTAATATGTATTGTACTGTTTTGGAGCGGCCTGCTTCCTCCGGATGTTCTGGAGCTGGCCGGTATCAGTTCGACGCTCGTGTATGTAATCTACTATCTGCAGCTTCCTCATATGGGGGCTCTAATGAGCATGAGGGAAATGGCAGTTCAGTGGAAAACAATTGTGATTTGTCTGGCCGGACTGGTGGGAATGTGTATTCTCAATGTAACAGTCGGAACATTATTATTAGGTAAACTGGTTGTGCTGGCCGGAACACCTCCGTTGAGCGGCGGTATCGTAGCTTATATGATTGTAAGTGAGCAGGCAAACGCAATGGGGCGCCCGGATTTATCCACTCTGGCTTTGGCAGTATTCGTATTACAGAGCTTCGTTGGGTATCCGCTGACCGCTTTCTTCCTTAAAAAAGAAGCAAATTATCTTCTGAAAAACTACAGAAACGGTATTGTGGAAGGCGAAAAAGAAGCTATTAACAGCAGCAAGAAGCCGCTTATTCCTCAGCTTCCGGAGAAATACAATACAACAAACACAGTTCTTTTCAAAGTTGCAGTTGCCGGTGTAATCGGTATTCTTATTACAATTGCAACCAGAGAGTTACTGTCCCGGTATGTAATTCTTCTGATTGTGGGCGTTATTCTTTCGGAAATCGGATTCCTGGATCGCTCACCGCTTATTAAGTCACAGGTATTTGGTTTCTCAATGGTAGTTATTATTGGTTATGTTGTAGTTGCAGGTATCGGCGGAACAACACCGGACGTAGTCCTTTCCTCACTGATCCCTACTGTTGGCGTTATAGTGATCGGAACAATCGGTCTGGCAATCGGGGCAATGATTGCCGGAAAGCTGCTGGGATTCAGGAAAGAAATGGCCATCTCGGTCGCTCTGACGGCTCTTTACGGGTATCCTGGAACTTATATCCTGTCCCAGGAAAGCGTTAAGGCTGTCAGTGACGATGAAACAGAGAAAGAATATCTGAGGTCCAGAATTGAGCCTAAGATGATCGTTGGCGGTTTTACCACAGTAACATTTGCATCCGTATTCGTCGCAAGTATTCTGGTGAAATTCTTCTAAACAGTCTGACCGTATTGATGAACGGAAAACTTATTATTGAAGACGTTGACCTGTGCGCAGAGCGTGCAGATTATCGTTTAAATAAAACCATGTCTGGGCCGCGGCCTTCACATCCGGAATTGTGCCACCGGTTGAGAAGACCGCGGCCTTTCCATTTTTGAGGACAGAGAATAGGCCGGAGTCTTTTGGAATAACAATGGAAGAATGTGTCGAAAGAATAAAGCGGAATTTCAACGAAAAACACCTCAAGCCGTCGAAAGAGGGGAGGTGAAAGATAAAGTCATCCGTTGTAAATTCAAAAACTCTGTGATACACTGAAATTGTCTGATTATCTGTGCAAACAGAGTAATAATATGACGGGAGACGGAAATATGACGGTAGAAAAAAAGATAAATACGGAGAAAAATAATGATATGCTGACAGGACATCCGGGACGGAGCCTGTTGTTTTTTGCTTTGCCTATGATACTGGGCAATCTGTTTCAACAGTTTTATAATATAGTGGATTCGGTTGTTGTGGGGAAATTTGTCAGTGAAGAAGCGCTGGCTTCCGTCGGAGCATCGTATGCGATTACCAATGTGTTTATTGCAGTTGCCATAGGCGGAGGCGTCGGCAGCGCAGTCATTATATCGCAGTTTCTGGGCGCGGGGAGAGCCGGTAAGATGAAGACCGCTGTCTCCACAACATTGATTAACTTCCTGATCATCAGCATGCTTCTGGGGACGGTGGGACTGATCGGAAACGACTGGATACTGCGGCTTCTCAAGGTACCGGAGAATGTGTTCCGGGATGCGGCGGCATATCTGAGAATCTATTTTCTGGGGCTGCCATTCTTGTTTATGTACAATGTACAAGCCTCTGTATTCAATTCCCTTGGGGATTCACGCAAGCCCCTGTATCTGCTGATTTTCTCATCCTTGCTGAATATTTTCCTGGATTTGGTGTTTGTGATACAATTCGGCCTGGGCGTAAAAGGAGTTGCTTTTGCCACTTTGATTGCACAGGGAATTTCAGCCGTCATTTCCTTTGTCCTTCTGCTCCGGAAAGTAAAGAAATATCCTCATGAGCGCTCAGAATTTCATTTCTATGACGGAAAGATGCTGCGTTCCATGACACGGGTGGCAATTCCGTCGATTTTACAGCAGTCGATTGTCCATATGGGAATCCTGCTGGTACAGTCGGTCGTTAATACCTTCGGCTCCGCCGTTATGGCGGGTTACTCCGCGGGGACCAGGATTGAGTCGCTGGCAATTGTTCCTATGACCGCGGTCGGCAATGCGATGTCCACATTCACAGCCCAAAATATGGGGGCAGGCAATATAAAACGCGTCAAGGAGGGGTATAGGTTCTGTTATATTATACTGGGCTGTTTTGCTGTCCTGCTCTGCGGTTCCATCCAGTTGTTCGGATACTCCTTTGTCTCTGCATTTCTGGATTCGGATGCCAGCAGGGCGGCATTTGAAACAGGAATCTCATACACTGATTTTATTTCCTTTTTCTTTATTTTTATCGGCCTCAAGATGACCACCGACGGGCTGCTGCGCGGCGCCGGCGATGTGACGGCCTTTACTGTTGCCAATCTGGCGAATTTAAGTATCAGAGTGTTTGTTGCCAATTATTTCGCCCCACGGTACGGAGTACAGTTTGTCTGGTATGCAGTTCCGATAGGATGGGCGGTTAATTATATTATCTCCTTTACCTGGTACTTGACGGGAAGGTGGAGCCGGATCAGGCTGGTTGGGAAGAAAGCAGAAACACAACAGAAACAATAGCAGAAAGACAGGAGGTGCAGGATGAAAGAAAAATCGTATATGCTTGCTTTGCCGGGGTAGCAGGAGCCGGAGGGAAGAATGGAAGTATTGGAGTGGACTTTTTGTTATTGGAAAAGAGGTGTGAAATGGTTGAGATTAGACCTGTTATTATGGAACAAGAGAAGTGTTTCCCCCTGTTGCAGGAGATTGAACCCAGTGGGGAGATGGTTGAACGGAATCTCAGAGAGGGGGAATTCTACCTCCTGGAAACAGAGCGGGAGGCAGTCTGTGCGGCGGTTATTATCCCTCTTTCAGACAATACAGGCGAGATTAAGTACCTGGCGACGCGGCAGGATTTGCGGGGCAGGGGATATGCCGGACTTCTGGTAAACTGGCTGTGTGGGCGGTAACGTGCTCCGCAGACTATACCCTCTCCGCAGTCCCAACCTGCGACAATCTTGCCCCGGGCTGAAAGGCTCATAATTCCGCTTCATCACCCCGTCCGCTGGCCGTCCCGGCAATTCATCGAAATGCCTCCGGCGCCAATTTCATCATATCTTCCGGGATTCTCCCCTGCTCCCTTTCAACAACCTCATATACCACAACATCGGGCCGGTTCTCTTTCAGCAGGGAGGCGTCAAACGCCTGCCAGTGGTAGTAATCCGTATACCGGAAGTATTTACTCAGTGTCTGTGACAGCGAATAGCCGAAGGAGTCCCGGTAAACCGCAATGCGCCTGGGATCCGGGGCATCCGGTGTCACCTGATGGGTAATGTTGCCGTCTCCGTTCACATCCTCCCGTGTTGTGCTGAGTTCGTCATAATAGCAGCTGATCACTGCCATTGTGTCATCGGTGCGGGAGGGAGGCATATGGAATAATTTTCCCAAATCACCCACGCCGGAAGGAAGATAGGATACCGTCACATCCTCGATTGGGACAGGTGTTCCGCCCAGGGCTTCGATAAGCATCTGGTTTGTCACGTAACCGGCGGCATCGTTCCAGTGGGTGTCGGTCTTGAAATACCACTGGTAATCCCGGTTTTCGGCAAAATAGGGGGCGGGATCGATGACGGTCACCGTACTGTGCGTTCTGATATAGGAAATCAGTTCCTCTGACCGGGTAGGGGAGGCAAGCTGCCTGCAGCTGTCCGGAAGGTATTCCCTGTAAACCGATTCCTTGCTGGGAGGGAGAACAAGGATAAACTGAATACCCTGAGATTCGAAGTAGTCGGCAGCCGTCTGGATATGTGCGGTTATGGCCTGAAGCACAGGCTCGGGATAGCGGTTGATTCCGAGGCAGTCGGCCAGGGAGGAACCGGCAGTATAGAAGTACCAGCCGTCCTTTCCCTTCAGGACTTCTGTGGAATCGGGGTAGTCAAACAAATCCAGGTTCAGCCGGGCATTCAGGGAGAGAAAACGGTTTCGGAAAGCGGCGTGATCATTGATGTAGCTGTCCATCTCGCCGGGATAGCTCTCCAATGTCTGGAGGCTCAAATGAGGAAAGTCAGCCAGCGCCCGGTTTTCATCCGTTCCTGTATCCGACTCGTTCTTCATAAATGGATAGAGCAGGTTAGGGGCCAGAAGGCACAGCCAGAACCCGGCAATCATAATTATTTTCTTATTCATAAAGTAAAACTCCTTAAATCAGAACTGAAAATAGATAAATGCGGTGTAGGTACTGCTGACAACGACTATGGTTGACAGGAACAAAAGCACAATCATCACTGCAATATCGCCGTAGGATACGTTTTCTTCATCAAATATATGGTTACGGAACCTGGGAAACAGGGCCTGGACCGGGCCGCATAAGAGGATTCCCAAAACGGCGAGGAACAGGATTTTATTATTTGCGAACAGTCCTGCGTTCCATAGCCCTTTAGAAGGCCTTATCATCGCCTTTGCCAAATCGATGGCGTAAGTCATGCTGGGTGCGCGAAACAGCAGCCAGCCAAAGACGACGACAACCATGGCGTACAGATGATTTAAAAGTTTAACCGGGTTGCGATCCAGCACTTTTTTCAGCCACAAACGTTCGGAGAGGATGAAAATGCCGTGATAGATTCCCCATATAATGAATGTCATACTGGCGCCGTGCCACAATCCGGTTGCCAGGAATACGATAAAAAGATTAACACAGGTCCGGCCAAGGCCTTTTCTGTTTCCTCCGAGAGAGATATAAAGATAATCCCTGAACCAGGTTGACAGAGAAATATGCCACCGCCTCCAGAATTCGGAGATGGAGGCGGAGAGGTACGGGTAATTAAAGTTTTCTTCATAATAAAAGCCAAAGATTCGGCCAAGGCCGATCGCCATATCGGAATAACCTGAAAAATCGTAGTAAATCTGCAGGGTATACAGGATTACGGCCAGCCAGGCGGTAAGAGTCCCCATCTGGCCGGAGGGAACGCCCATGATATAATCGACACTCTGCCCGAAGGTGTTGGCCAGCAGCACTTTCTTTGCAAGCCCGTATACAAAACGTTTAATCCCATAAAACTGCATGGAAATGGTTTCGTTCCGGTTTGTGAGCTGTCCGGCGACTTGATGGTATTTTATAATCGGTCCGGAAAGAATCTGCGGGAATAAAAAGAGGTAGAGAGCCATGTGGAACAGGTTTTTCTGTGCAGGGCTTTTTCCGCGGTAGACATCCACAACATAGGAGATTGCCTGGAAGGTGTAAAATGAGATTCCAAGCGGAAGAACGATGTCGCGCGGAGGGAGCAGCTCTTTTCCCGCAAGACGGCCGGCTGTCGCCGCAAAGAAGTTATAGTACTTAAAATACCCGAGGATTCCAAGGGTAATCAGGACAAAAATCCCCACCGACAGCTTCTTTAGCGCGGTCCGCTCCCCGGCAGCGTCGAGACAGAGTCCGGCAGCGTAGCATAAGAGCGCGGTCAGCAGCACTAAAAGCAGATAACGCGGTCCGCCCCATCCATAGAAGATGAGGCTGGCCGCGAAAAGGACAATATTTTTTGCGTTTCGTCCGGGAGCCAGATAATAAAGAAAAACGGCTGCCGGCAGGAAAAACCATAAAAATACAAGGGAACTGAATAACATAATTGTACCGCCTTTTAAAGATTGTAATAGTTCATGCTGAATGAACTGTTACTAAAGATTAGCCTTTTTCACGTCAAAAGACAACTGAACCTTGAACAGATCGCCGTCAATATAGATTTCGAACCGTCCGTTCTGAAGCTCGGTCAGGCTTTTGGCAATTGACAGGCCAAGTCCGCTTCCCTCCGTGGTTCTGGCAACATCGCCGCGCACAAAGCGTTCCGTCAGCTCGTCGCCGCGGATATTCAGTGGGTTGGCCGAGACATTCTTAATCGTGAAGACAACCTGCGCAGGAAGAAGGAGTCCCTCCTCGCTGACAGAAATATCTGTTTTTGTGATATCGATATAAATACGGCTGCTCTCCATCGCATACTTAAATGCATTATTATAAAGGTTTTCCAGGACACGCCAGAGCCTGCGGCCATCTGCCTCAATCAGGAGAGTTTCCTCCGGGGCGGTGGTGATAAGCTCAAGATGACGGCTGGCAAATTTCTCTTCAAATTCACCGTTGGTCTGGTAAACCAACTGGGTAAAATTGATGTCGCTTATTTCAAGTTTCAGGTTTCCGGAGCTGGCTTTGGATGCTTCCACCAAATCCTCCGTCAGGGTTTTAAGGCGGTTGGCTTTCTGCTCCAACACATCCAGGTAGCGGAGAATCTTCTCATCCTGAATATTTTCGCGCCGTATCAGCCCTACATAATTAATGATCGAAGTAAGCGGCGTCTTAATATCATGGGAAACATTGGTAATCAAATCTGTCTTCAGGCGTTCGCTTTTTACTTTCTCCTGAAGAGCTGTTTCCAGTCCCATACTTATATTGTTGATGTTGGCAGCCAGTTCGTATTCTTTTCCGTCAAAATCATCCAGGTTTACCTGATAGCTTGTCTCACCTGCAGACAGATGTTCAATTGCCGTACTGATCATGTCATGCTCAACGGAATGCTTGAACATAAGATAGAATATCCACAGGTTGAAGGCCGCGCAGGCAAGGATTACCATACCGGTAAGGGCGTAAACCGCCGTCTTGCTCAGATAGATTCTGTCCCATAAAAACCAGGCAAGGCTGATTAGAGAGGTATTAATGGCCGCATAGGCCAGGAAGCTGACAGTCAGGCGGGTTGTAAAACTCTGGCCTGTAAAGAATATGGACAGATGTTCGCTCCAGCGGCAGACAAAGCTGCCGGTCCATATGGTTCCTGCCTTATACCGTCTCAGCATGCTGAAAAACAAAAGCAGGGCTCCCAGATAAAAGACGGCGGTGTAGAGAACACGCTCCGACAGCGCCCAGGATTCCTCCGGCAGAACCAGATGAGCAATTCTGACAAGCACCAGGCGGCAGAGTACTAAGCCGGCCAGTGTCATCAGGGAAAACATGACAATACCCGTCTCCGTGCTTGTCTTGTCAAAACCGTGAAGCGTAATCGTCTTGTCTCCGACATTCCTGTGACCCGATACCTTAAGCAGGAACAGGAGCGTGAGTACTGCAATCATACCGCCAGTCACAAGAAGGACGAAACCGCTGATATAATAATGCTGCATGCTCAAATAAGCATCCCGGTTTTCCGAGTAGACATCCACAACCGGATAAGAGGTATCCACACCGGCAAGGAGGTAAAATGTTTTAGTATCATAAGGATTATTAGCCGCCAGTGCGGAAACCGTATTTAACGCAATTGACTTCAGGTTTGTATCATAGAATACGGAATTTCCCGGAAGGTATGCGTATTTCCCGTATGTTTTAATCACATCGGGCGCCAGTTCCTGGTCATTGGCAAAAATAGTGGCTCTCTTGGTGCTGGATTCCTGATCAATATATTCCACTTTAAAATGCAGATTGCTCGGATTTGCAAGCAGGCGGTTGTAGGTGGAATAATACTGATGGAGTGATTCCATAATTTCCAGGGAGACATCTTCCAGAGTCGCTCTGCGCGTTCCCGGAATCAGGTAGCTGTAATGTTTTTTAGGCTCGCTTGCGGACCAGTCAATATATCCCTCGCGTGTTTTAGCTTCAAGGGCGGGCGCCGATACCTTGTTACACTGAAAATCTTCATTTAACTGATACCCCATGGTCTGGAGATAGGAAATGATATCAGCCAGGCTGAAGCTCTCCGTCTCGTTTGGACCGAAGGTCATCTGAAGCATCTTCTTTGAGACGTCGATTGCGCCGCCGCTCTCAAATGTGGGATTGTATTCTATATATTGGAAGATATCATTCAAATCCCTGTTAAACTGACGGGTAAATTCGTCGGTATCCTCATAGACCGTATTCTGGACTCGGGTGATACCGATGCCGAAGTTATCGTTCAGATACATGGTGCCGATACCTGCAAACATCACTGTCAGAAAGATTAGGTGCAGGGCACTGGCAATCAGTTTTTGAGCCTGCATGGATAGCCGAGAAAATTTCATATTATCACCTGTTCTGTATTATAACTACTGTTTCTCAATTTTATAGCCGACTCCCCATACAACCTTGAGATACCTGGGTTCTCTCGGATTAATCTCAATTTTTTCCCGGATATGGCGGATATGGACGGCAACCGTATTGTCGGCGCCGATCGCCTCCTCATTCCAGATTTCCTCGTAAATCTGATCAATGGAGAATACTTTTCCTGCATTCCTGACGAGAAGCAGCAGGATATTGTATTCGATGGGAGTCAGTTTAATCAGTTCTCCATCCACCGTAACTTCCTTGTTTTCATCGTTGATCAGGAGACCTCCGCATTTAAAGATATGTCCGCCCGCCTGGGTATTCATATTGCCAAGCTGCGTATAGCGGCGAAGCTGGGATTTCACCCTGGCTACCAGTTCCAGCGGATTAAACGGCTTTGTTATGTAATCGTCCGCACCGATATTCAAGCCCAGGATTTTATCGGCGTCCTCGGATTTGGCAGATAAAATGATAATCGGGATGCTGCTGGTTTCGCGGACTTTGAGCGTCGTGCGGATACCATCCAGTCCCGGCATCATCACATCTATAATCATCAGGTTCACACTGTGGTTCTGCAAAAGCTCCAGAGCCTCGAATCCATCGTAGGCCTTAATTACTTCAAACCCTTCACCTGTCAGGTAAATATCTATGGCTTCCACAATCTGTTTATCATCATCACAAACGAGTATACTCTGCATGACTGACCCTCCTTATAGGCACACTTTTCTTCATTATACAACGGATTAGAGAAAAAAGGATATTACTTTTTCCTTAAATGGAGATTTAACTGAGGTTGGGAGGACGCGTCCGGAACGGACCATGTCCGGTGTGGTGAGGGGG
>OBXO01000254.1_pt1 | contig 53712 bp, 61 predicted proteins | sample 1501431 | NCBI WGS metagenome assembly OBXO01 (sample SAMEA2580163, study PRJEB22360) | human gut metagenome | biome: human gut; feature: human-associated habitat; material: faeces | place: Denmark | collected 2008/2010
ATAATAATAAGAATAGGAGTTAAAAAATGGAGAAGATAAATGAAAAAAATAATTGAAATTCCGGATGATGTTGCGGATAAATTTGAGCAACAAAACTATAAAATGTCAGTCGAGCAAAACCAGATTGTCTTAAAAAGTGACGTTGATCAGCTTGATGCACAAAATTTTTCTTTACACTATATGCTTATTCCCAGTTTATTAAGTTTAGTTATCTCGCTACTTACTTTCTTTTTAAGTGGTCATTCTCAGATTAATTTTACGGGCGGGCGGTATCATTCTGTCGCTGGAATCAGCATGCTGTGTGCGACAATTATTGGCTTTGCAACCTTCCTTTGGGTTTATGCCAAGCAAAATACCTCACCACAAAAACGCATGCTTAGCCGTATAAGAGAACTTGTCACAATCAGCCTTGCCTATACCTTGATTGTTTTTGCGATTCAAGCATTAATTTGGTACATTTTGGGGATGACCTTTGTCGGAGTAACTCTCGATCGCTTCACAGCTTCTTTTGTAGCTGCTCTCTTTTCAGCTATTGTTTTTTACTTTTTGATTCTTTTTGCAGCCTCTGTTAAAATTTCTCATCTGATTATCTTATTGTTTATTACCTTTATTGGTGGTATTTTCCTTTCCATGGCCACTAATGGTCAAAATGGCTGGTGGCAATACAACTTTAGCTTTTTAGGAACAGGTGAAGCTAAAAATCAGTGGCAATTTAATTTTACGATGATTTTTTCTGCTTTGATGCTATTAACGATCACTGATTATTTATTTATGGATTTTCAAAAAAGCGACTTGTACAATTTCAAAGTCAAAATTGTTCAAGCTTTCTACTATGTCATTGCTCTGTTTATTGCTGGTGTAGGTATTTTCCCCGCTCAATCATGGACAATGACCTTTCACAATGCCTCTGCGTATGGTATTGTTTTGTGCATTATTATCTTGATAGTATTAAGTAAATATCTGTTACCCCAAATTTCGAAAGAATTTCTCAGCATGTCAGCTATTGTTTTCGTCGCTCTTGTTACTTCAGCAATTTTATTTCTGAAAGTTCATTATCTGTCTCTGACGGTTTTCGAGATTATTGCCTTTGCAATTTCCTTTACATGGTTGGTTCTGATGATTAATGCTCTCCAAAAAATGCTTCATGAGTCGAGTATCTATCAAGTCAAAGTTGTCCAACTAAAGGAAGAGATTTAATAAAAAAAATAAGGAGAAAATCTCCTTATTTTTTTATTTTACACGTGGTTCATCATCATCGCTGACTTTGTCTTTCACTTGATCAACTTTTTCCGAAGTAAATCGTCCTGTTGATTTTGCGGCATCGCCTACTTTATCTTGAAGGCTTTGTTCATCTTGTTTTTGTTGTTCTTTCGTTTTAACATCGATAACATCTACGTTAACTTCTACAACTTCAAGGTCTGTCATGCCTTTAACTTCTTTTGAAACAACTTCTTTTATATTTTTATAAATGTCAGGAACATATTTCTTATATTCAGCTACGATTTTAAGATCAACCGCAACTTGTTGTTTACCAACTTCGACACCTACACCAGAAGTTACATCGTCCGTATTTACGAGTTTTCCTGTGAGATTAGACAGGAAGCCACCATCAACTGCAAGCAAGCCGTCTACTTTTTCCAAGGCAAGTCCTACGATTTTTTGAATCACTTTATCTTCATAAGTTAAAGTTCCACTTACTGCATCAACTGAGTTATCCAAAGTTTTTTTGTTTTCTTGTACCATAGCTTCTCCTTTTTATTTATAAATTATTTAATTATTTTTTACCTATTTTATCAATATATCCTGTACGTTCGAGATAGAAACCAATATAACTACCAAGCGCGATGAGTAAAAACAGTAAGAGCATCTTCCAAAAACCAATTGTAAAGATACAGATAGCGATGATTGCTCCAATTGCCCCACCTATAATTGGATATTGATATTCTTCTAAAAGATTCATCTAACCTCCAATCATAACACACGTGAACTGCTTTTACTCTTTGGTGTTACAGCGTTCACTTTTATTTTCAAACTTAAGTGATGATTTACCCCGAGAAACTCTTTCAAGCCCTTACGAATTTCTTCTTCAATAAGCAAAGCCTTTTCTGAAATTTGCACACGAGGTATAATCTCACCTTTAATCGCAATTTTAATCTTATTTTTACCTAGCAAAGTATCGATTTTCGGATCTTTAATATAACCATTTTCTCTGAGCGTTTCTCGCACAAAGCCTTCAATCGCAGATTTTTTAAGAAGCAGTTCTCCTCTACCTTCTCCTAAGACAAAGCCTGTATATCTTCTTGGATAGAAGATAATGACAAGTAAAAGAATGAGTAAGAGAATTCCTAAAATACCTGTTGCAAACAAGAAATATGTAGGCAAGTAAGGTCCAATATAAGGGACCTGCGCCATATCTGTAATTGGTTGGACTATATTAAATTTCCCGAGTGTGTAAAGAAACAGTGGTAGGATGATTGTAATAAGAAATAAATCAACTAAAATTAGAATAATTTTTTTTCCTTTTGACACATTTCCTCCTCCCGTTTTACTGCAGCTACTGTTTAATCGCCCATTTTACTTAAGAAGAAAGAAACAACAGCTACCACGATAACGGCACCGATAATGGAAGGCATAAGCGCCATACCAGCTAAACTAGGGCCCCATGATCCCAGTAAAGCTTGACCAACAGCAGAACCCACGAGACCCGCTAAGATATTAGCAATCCATCCCATAGACTTCCCTTTGCTTGTGATTGCACCCGCAATCACCCCGATAATTGCACCAACGATTAATGACCAAATCATAAAGCACCTCTTTCTTTCTATTTATTATTTTTTCTATATAATAATTCTAACAAAGTTAAAAAACGCTTACAAATTATTCGACTTATCTTTTTTAGATGAGAGTTTTTTCTTCATTAACTTTTAATTTATAGATAATTAATCAGGTTTTTGAGAGACAATATGTTATACTGGAAGAAAGAAAAGGAATTTTAAGGAGTCTTACATATGAAAAAATTTAAATTATCATTACTTTTAGTTAGTTCATTAGCTGCTGTCTTGCTACTGACAGCTTGCAGCAACACAACTAGCGCAAAGAAAGACACATCTTCTGAACCTTCTAGCTCTGTTAAAAGCTCAAGTGAAAGTACAAGTAAAGCCAGCAGTTCAGAAACAACAACTACAACATCTGAGAGTTCAGATGCCAGTTCAACTTCAGATTCCACAACAGCTACTTCTGAAGCCCCAGCTACATCTGAACAACCGTCTGAACCTGCAACATCAGAAAGTTCAGATCAGGGCTGGGTCGATAACTCAAATAATCCAGTAGAAAATAACGGTGCAGGTGGTCATAGTCCTCAGGCTGACCCTAATGCAACACCATCTAGCTCTGAAACAACTCCCAACGGACGTGCTTGGGTCTTGGTTTATGTAGATAAAGCAGGCAACAAGCATGAGTCAACAGTTTCAACATCATACAAGGAACTTCAAGATAAAGCAAATGCTCTCCTCGCTTCAGGTGAAGCAACATCTTATTACTTCATTCAAAAATAAGGATAAAAGTAAAAAAATAAGCCATTTAGCTCTAGTCTAATGGCTTTTTTTATGTAAATTTTATCTACAAGCTCTGGTTCATAATTGCTTCAATCAACTTAAGCACACGTTCTGTTGCTTTGCCATCGCCATAGTTATATGTTTTCTTGAAAAAGAGAGCTCTTTCTTTTTGGTAGGAAGCACTATCTGTTGCTTGGAGCGCTTGGATGAGCTCACTTTCATTAAAAGTAACCTCTCCGGGAAATTCTTGCAGATAATCGATCGTCAAACCTAGTTTTTTAGAATAACTTTTATAGTCGGGCACATAAGCAATAAACTCAAAAGAAAATAAACTTATAGAAGGCACTAAAAAAACTCAAGGTATCGAAGAAATTATTTCTTCTATCTACTTGAGTTTTTTGTATTTTTCACCCTTAATACTTATCTTCCCTGTCGTTGTTTAAGAAAAATATCATAAACCACAAAAATTAATAACCCAGCAACTACGCTATAAAAAGTCGAGAAGCTTCCTAGATTTTTCCAAAATGGAATTTTGGTTACTTCTACTGTTTTATTCCAAGGTGTCTCTGCATCAATGGTAATACGAGTTGTTTTTGATCCATTGCTACTGTAGCCTCGTGGCAATTGTACGGTGAGTGTTTCTCCTGTTTGGCCTTCAATGTTTGTGATGGAAATATTTTTTTGATGTTTATCATTAAAGAAAAGTGTGATGGTATGAAGTGTAGGCTTGACATGAATGTCAATGGTCTGATCGAAACGTTTATTAAAAATATAAGATTTAGGATTATTTGATAGTATTTCATAGCCTGCAGTTGCTGCATGAGAAATATCATAAGCTTCATTATAAGGTGAAGTGATTTGCTCTGTTGCAACGATTTCATCCTTGTTTACATCGATATAGCGAATAAGCGCGTTACGAAGCCAAGGTTTATCTGCCGGTAAGTTTTTGTTATTTGGTTTAGGATTCTTAGTAATGGTTGTTTTTGCTGCCGAAGTTTTAGCAGTTTGCTCACGTTTTAAGACCTTATCAGTATTGAAAGGAAGAATCTTGCGTTGGAAATAACCAAAATATTTATTGTAAGCATTCAGAATGTTATCAATAGGTTGAGCATTCTCTAAGTTTACTTTTGCCATTGGCACTGTATCATCCAAATAGACTTTCTCTAGCCCATAATATTTGGCAAACCATGTGTTCGCCCATTCTTTTTCTAGGTGCTCACTTGAAACCAAATAAGGCGTCCCAAAATAAGCATTAAAGTCGTTAGAAGTCATCGGAATCCCAGGTACGCGGACGGAAGTTTTACCCTCTTCTTTTGCTTTTTGGGCTATAGATTGGGCTGTATAAAAATATTCATATGAATTTTTGATGTCTTTTAAATTATATTCATAGCTGGGCAAACTCACAAAGCTTAAGCAAAGAATGGCAATGCACAAAGGCACATTGGTCCAAGAGCTTTGTGTATGTAACTCCTGCCATGCTTCAATCATCATTAATAAAGCTATGATAAACAGAATATTACTTGCAAACCAAAGACGGGCAGGTGTGATGGGCGATGCCAGGATTGCAGCACAACCTGCAAGACCTGATACCAGAAAGATAAGTCCTCCATGCCAGAGATAACATGCTTTTTCTTGGAGTTGCTTCCGGTTAAAATAAAGAATTCCCCCAAATACAAGGATAGGCAGTATCAGAAAACCAGAATAATGCGCAGTTCCCAATATGATATCGAGGAAACGTTGGCCTAAACCGGAAGAAGCACCGTAGTTCTGCGTTTCAGCAGATCCTGATGATAAGATGACTTGCATCCCAAAACCAAAGGCGGCAGCTAAGGTTCCTAAAATCTGCGCCACCGTGTTTCCGTTTGTCGATTTTTTAAAATTATAAACCGTAAAAATGAGAGCAAGCAATACAGTTGTCGCGCCACCGACTTCATTTGTTAAGCCTGCTAAAAGTCCCAAAACCGGGAGATAGTATTCTTCCCAACCACGTTTTGTACTTACATTAAAACGGTAGGGTAATAAAAAGAGGAGTATGATTACTGTGGCCCACAGGTAATTTGCAGCTCCACTGACCCAAAGCACTGTGCTGCCCATCCCCGGAATGAAAAACCACATCAACAGAAAAGTTAACGTCAGATGCAAAGGTTTTAAAAGTACCTTTTTACCACTGATTATTACATTCAATAACAGCCCAACCAATACATAAATACTGGCATTAAGGATATTGAAAATTCCTTTAGGAAGCTGCATCGCTAAGATTTCGAAAATTATCGAAGTCATGCGGGCATTCCATAGTGTCATGTGCGTATAGACTGCTGAAATATAATCACCAATATTATGATATTCACTCAGATGTTCACTTGGCCAAGCACCTGTATAGATAAAGTGATACAAAAAATCATCGCCCGTGTAGCCTGTAAAGCGGTTGAGGTTCAAAATAAAAATAAAGGTCAGTCCTAAAACAACTATGGTTGCTATTGTGCATAATATATTCCAACCACTTGTTAAATTAAATCTTGTCCTATTTTCCATGTTCAATATCCTTAAATAGCTTATATAAGCCATCTTCTATTTCTTCCGTATTTTAAGCCGGTTAAGGTTTGGCTTACTGTCTTTTTTATCTTATTATCGGACATTTTCCCACTTTAAATCATTACTTACACTTTCAAATAAATGTGAAAAAATCACCGTTAACATTATAGCAAAAAAATGTGTCAATTTTACTTTATGAAAAAAATAACATACTGTTACGGTGATTTCTTTTATCTTCTCCAACTTCTTATCAATTGTCTAAAAATATAAAAAGCTCAAGATGCAGAAAAGCCTGTGCTCTTCTACATCTTGAACTTTTCAAATCACCAAAACCTACTGTTCTCTATGGTCTAATCCTGTATCATCTTCAAGACTTGCTCTGTCGAGCGGACGCGTCCTAAGCGTGTAAAGATACCGTTAACGATGCCTCTATGTAGTGCCCCATTAAAGTCTGTCATTGCATCTTCAACAGCAATCACATTATATCCATGTTGATAAGCTTCACGCGCCGTTGTATCACAACCTATCGTTGTAGCAACACCTGTCAAGATAATGTTTTCAATGCCTCGTCTACGTAACTGCACATCGAGATCTGTCCCATAAAAAGCGCCCCAATTGTGCTTTTTGACATGGATTTTATTTTTAACCTCTTCATCATAAGCCAGAGGAGAAACAAATTGGCTATAATTGTCGGGAAGTGGACCAGAAGCACTTATATTTGTATCTGTAAGCGGAGTGAGCATTTCTGGCCCATAATTTTTCACATGCACAAAAACGATAAGTCCTGCTGTATTTTTGAACTTGTCCAGCAATCTATCATTTTTGTCAAGAATTTCTTCCTTACTATAGGGTTCAAGCTGTGAACGATTTACAATGCCTTCTTGTAAATCAATCAGGACCAAGGCCGTTTTCTCAAGATTCAATTGTTCTGACATAGGCTTTTCTCCTCTAAAGTATTTTTATTTTTTCGATTTTTTCTTCGTATTATTTCCGAATTTTCCTTTTGCTGCATCCGCATAGAAAGGCTTCTTCTTTTTCTTTTTATTTGGTTTTTTATCGAAATCGTTTTTACGTTCTCGATCCTCATCCTTGGATTTTCCTCTGTATTTTTTGTTTTTGTTATTTTCAGAGAAATTTTTTCCGTGTTTTGAGGCTTTACGTTCCTCTTTATTTTCGGAACGATTTGCTTTTGGTCTACGGCGTGGGCCTTTTTCTTTTTTAGATTTTAAATTACTTTCGACAACATCGAGATCACTCTTGATATATTCAAAGTCGATATCACCGGTAACTTTATCCGCTTTAGTAACTTGGATTTTGATGGGTTGACCAATTCGGAAGACAAGTCCTGTTTTTTCTCCCACAAGCGCCATCATACGTTCATGAAAGTTCATATATTCACCTTTAATAGTAGAAATATGAACCAAACCTTCAATAGTATTTTCAAGCTCAATAAACATCCCAAAGCGAGTAACGCTAGCAATAACACCTTCGAACTGTTCACCGACATGTTTTTCCATAAATTCGGCTTTTTTCATCTTTTCAACTTCACGTTCAGCATCGACAGCACGGCGTTCACGGTTACTTGATTGTTGAGCAATTTCCGGTATTTTTTCGGCCCAATATTCGATGGTCTTTGGACTTGGTTGAGCCATCTCACGAATTAAGCGGTGCACGATCAAGTCAGGATAACGACGAATCGGACTGGTAAAGTGCGTATAGTTTTCTGCTGCCAAGCCAAAGTGACCATAGTTGTCTTCCGAATAGCGTGCTTGTTGCATCGAACGCAGAAGCATCGTTGAGAGAACCATTTCTCCTGGTTGGCCTTTCACTTTTTTCAAAAATTCTTGCAAGGCTTTTTGACTAACTTCTGTCGAAGTGCCTTTGACTTGCAAACCAAAAGTTGCAGCAAAGTCGATAAAACGGGTCATTTTTTCTTCTTTTGGATGTTCGTGAATACGATAAATCCCTGGTAAATGACGTGCTTCAAAACTGCTTGCAACTGTTTCGTTAGCAATCAACATGAAGGACTCAATCATTCGTTCTGCTGTTCCACGACTGCGCTTACGAATTTCGATAGGCAAGCCATTTTCATCAACGATGATCCGTGCTTCCATCGTTTCGAAATCAATCGCTCCACGGCGGCGGCGCATCGCTGCCAAAGCTTCGTGAAGTTCAGACATAATTTCTACGGATTCTTTAATTGCAGCATATTTTTCTAATGTTTCCTCGTCACCAGCAAGCATAAGGTTAACATCATCGTAGGTCATACGTTCTGTCGTCTTGATAATGGAAGGACCTATTTGTGATTGAAGGACTTTTCCTTCTGGCGTAATCTCCATCACACAAGACTGTGTCAAGCGATTAACGCGTGGGTTGAGTGAACAGATACCGTTTGAGAGTCGTTCAGGCAACATTGGCACGACACGATCAGCCACATATACTGATGTTCCACGCTCAAAAGCTTCACGGTCCAAGGGCGAATTTTCAGTGACATAGTGTGACACATCTGCAATGTGAACGCCCAACTCATAGTTACCATTACCCAAGCGTTTGATATGCACAGCATCGTCTAAGTCTTTTGCATCAGCGCCATCGATAGTGAAAGTAATCTCATTACGATAGTCCACGCGCCCCATGATATCTTTTTCATCAACTTCTTCTGGTACAGCGTTCGCTTGCGCCAAAACGTCTTCTGGAAATTCAGAACGAATACCAAGTGAAGCTAAAACTTCAAGAACATCGATTCCTTTATCACCTGCTTGTCCGACAATTTCGACAGCCAAACCTTGCATACTTTTGGGATTTTTCTTATCTGGATAAGCGGTAATGTCAACACGAACTACTGCTTTATCTTCTGGTACCAAGCCCTTATCTGTCAAAAAGACATGATAAGGCAACTTTTTATTGCGTGATTTTACGTAACCGATACGATTGAACTCTTGACGTTCTTTTTCGTCAAATTTGACAAAAGTTCCGACAAGCTGAGTAACCGCGCGCTTTAAAACCTCTGTAACTACCCCTTCAGCACTTGTGCCTTTTAAAGGATTAGCATTACTTTTCAGTTCGACTTTTACTTCATCTCCTTCAAGAGCAAAAGCCGTTCTTCCCTTAGGAATAAAAACGTCAGGCTCATCAGAATCCACTGTTACAAAACCAAAACCGTTCGCATTAGCACGGAAGATTCCGACAAGTTCTGCTTTTACTTCGGCTAGTGTGACTTTTCCATTTTTTGTAAATTCCAGTAATCCTTCCCCTTCAAGAGCAGCTAAAGTTTTAACAAATAGTTTAAAATCTGAAGCCTTTGTTAGGTCAAGTTCCATTGCCAGTTCTTCTACAGCATAGGCTCTCTTTGGATGTTTTTTAAGTTCATCCAATATAACTTCTTTTATTTTCATGTTTCTCCAATATTTCTTTTTCTCTATGCACTTTGGTGATTCTTTTCAATCCCAAGAACATACATTATTATTTTAAAAATTAAAATGCGGACTGTCAGCAGCCCGCTACTTTTTGGTTCGATAAACGTAAAATCTCCACTGATTTCTCCGTAATCGTTTATTCAATAGGGGCAATCATCCTAAACAGCCCAATCTTTTTCATCGTCCGCATGGAATAATGATATTATAACATATTTGATATTTTCGTGAACCACCTTTTACTGCACGCGATCAAATCTTGCTCCTGCTGTTGGATGATTATGATATTCAAAAGCTTCCAGAAGATCCTCACGTGTGTTTCGATCCACAGAAATATTCTGCAAGTTTTTAACTTCTTCCCGCGAGAAAAAGCGTGCCTCCGAAGTTTCTAATCCCGGATGCAACTCAAAAGTTTTGGGCTCACAATAAAAGAAGAGCTTATAAACATAATTCAAGCTTTTAGGATAAGGATGTTTGGCCTTATCAACCAGCTTAAACAACTGTAACGGTATCACTTCAAGCCCACTTTCTTCTCTTACTTCTTTTTGAGCTATTTCTGCGGGAGAATAACCGACATCTGCCCAACCACCAGGTAAAGACCATTGTCCTTCAGTTTTTTCTTTCACAAGTAAGAGACGGTTATCTTCAAAGACAACAGCTCTTACATCCACTTTGGGTGTGACATAACCTAAATCCTCATTAAAGAAGGATTCCAGTTCATTTTTTGAGTAAGAGGTCAACTTTTGAGAAATTTCAAAGAGAATTTCTTTCATTTCTTCTAATCTTTCTCGGTCATGCACATCTTTATTATAATACAAAGAAGTGTTTACAAGAGCTTTAAGTTTTGCTAGAGCTTGAGTTGTATCCATTTTTTATCCTCCTTCTCTCATTTTATCACACGTACGGGATGATACAAAAAGTATTTATTATTAACTAAATGAAAGAGTATATTTTATTGAAAAATTTTTATTAAATGTTTGAATCTTGGGGAGCTTGTCTATATAATGAAAAGAGTAAGAGATAAAAAAATGGGAACAAATCATATCGCAAGCTAGTCTCTTGAAGAATGAAATACGTGCGCAAATCACGCTAAAAGGGTAAGGAGAAACTTTTATGAATGAAAAGAAGATTAACAAACATATTTTTGTTTGGATTGGAAACTTTTTAGTTGGACACTTTGGCGTTGACCGCTTTATGCGTGGTCAAATCGGCATGGGTATCTTTAAACTTCTATGTAACTGGATGACTTTTGGTATTTGGTCACTCACCGACTGGATAATCTCCCTCGTGAAAGCTTACAGTACATATAGTGACACAGACGATATTACCTTTATCGATGGTAAATATTCACGATAAATGAAAAAGCATCCTCATCTTCAAAAGATAAGGATGTTTTTTGCGGGATTACTTAAAACGTTGTCCACGCTTTCGTCTTATCAACCGAATAACTACACCCGATAAGCCACAAAAGAGAGCACCAACGGAAGCTATCGCTCCCAGCCCTTCTAAAAATAATTTGTGAGAGTGTGCGCCATAGCTAAATAAAACAAGACCAACTGCTATTATGACAAGCCATGTACTGCTTATTCTGATCCGATCGTCCATTGTGTTCCTCACATGTTTTAGTAGGATATTATTATAGCATATAATATCATGAATCAATTCAAAATAAATTGTGAGGAAAAATATTTCCAAAGAAATGTTAGGAATTTCCTAAAATTGTAATAATCTCTTCAAAGATTTCCGCCTTTTCCTTATATTTTATATCTTAACGCTTTGCTTCTTATAGTTTCGGATCAGCCACCAGCCTAATACACTGAAGACAACTGGTCCGGCTATCATTGAGATAATATCCGAATAAACACTTCCCAAAGGAATTTCAGCTGGCGCTTGGAGATAATTTATGACGGGTTCAATAATTGTAAAGAAGTCCGCCAGAATAATCATCAGCGCTGCAATCCAAGAGATGCCAATAGCAAAGGATTGATTTTTCATAATCGTGAAAGGTTTCTCGATCGCCTGATTTTTCTTGAATTTGATATAAGCAAAGACGATAAAGACATAGGGAAGACTAGAAGCAATATTACTCATGTTAGTAATGACTAGGAAGAATTTATCTGCTGCTCCCTTATTGATGAGTGAAATTCCCATATTCAATAAAATCATTAGAGTCACAATGATGAATTGAGCTTTCATAGCATTTTTAGGCACACCATTTTCTATTTTTCCAAGTTTTCCTGGCCACACTTTTTCCGGTGTCCCCTCCATCAGTTGTTTAAGGGGAGAATAAATCAAAGTAAAGAGTGCACCTATAAGAGTGAGAAACATCGAGAGACCTACATAACGAGCAAAAACTGTTCCCCAAGTATGTACAGCACCAGATGATAGATTGAAGGATTCTGCCAGTTTTTCACCCAGCTGCTGCATCATAAAATAAGTAATATTACCTTGGTTGACTGAACCATCCATAATCCCCGGAATCCAGTCTTTATCAAAATTAATGAAAAAACCTGTACAAAGAATCATGAAAGAATAACCAATGCCAATAATGGCTGCCGAAAGTAAGATACCTTTAGGAAAGTTCTTTTTCGGTTCCACTGTTTCATCAACCAGTCCTCCCACGGATTCTACTCCGGCGTAGGCAAAAATAGCATATACTAAGAAAGCAATAAAAGTAACAAAACTTGTAGGTTGCAATGTTGGATTTGGTGTTGAAATCAAGGATTTTATCGTTAAGGGCGTTGCAGGCTGAAAACCACTTTTAGCTAAAATAATAAAGGCACCGATGATGAGAATAAAATTAAGTGAAACAACAGCAATACCTCCAACTGAGGCCACTTTTTTTATGGTTTCAAGCCCTCTAAGCGAAATGAACGTCACGAGAAACATGATAAGAATGGCCAAAAGTGACACAATAACTGTGCTTGGTAAGATTGTTGTACCAAAAATCATGTTCGATATAGGTACAAGTATCCTGTTACCTACAGAGACAAACCAGATAACCCATGACATGTACCACATCAAAGTACCAACCATGGCAAAGGATGGCCCCACTGATTTTTCCATCCATGTATAAATACCACCTTTCTCAGCATTAAAAGCAGAACCAAATTCAGTGACCATTAAAGAAAATGGGATGAAAAAGACTAAGGCACTAATAATATACCAAATGATTGATCCGTAGCCCATTTGAAAAAAGGCGAGCGGAACATTCCCAAAGCCATACACCGATGTAAAAATCATCAGGGCTAAAGAAATTGCTGTTAATTTATTTTTTTTTAGTTGCGACATTTTCTTCCTCTTTATGTATTTCTTTGGATTTATTATACAGCTATATGTATATTTATGCAAGAATTTATTAATAAACTGCAGTAAGTATGAATATCAATAAAATGCTTTTCTATTGTCTCTCCTTGAATCGGCATAAAAAAATAGAGTAAAATACTCTATTTTTTTACTAGAAGGTAAATGCTGGATTAAAAACCCCTCTATATGGCTCATGTTCAACATAGACCACAATATCCTTACCAGCTGCATCTTTCCCCATACGTTTGTAAGTAAATTTTTGAGAATTTAGCTCAGTGATTTCTAATACTGCACCGTATTTATTTTGACCAATAGAAACATGACTTCTAATTTTATTTTTGAAAATCACATCAAAGTAACCAAAATCACCACGGGTATTGCCTGTATTGACATCGAAAAATTCATATTTGCTAGTTTGTGCATCAAATTTCGCAAGACTAATAAACATCTGGTTTTCTTTTGTCACGTCATTACCTTGCTCATCACGTACTACTGTACCATGCCATAAGGTACTACCAAGAATTTGACTGCCGGGCTTTGACTTCACAATTTTGCCTGTTTGAGTATGCAATTTTTCACGACCATGTGTAAATTTAAGATTTTTCGCCTTATAGGGTACATGTTCGACATATACTTCGACAGATTGACCATTTTTATCGACACCCATTCGTTTGTAAGTAAATTTGTGGTGATTCAACTCTGTGATATCAACGACAGCTTGATAGTTTTGTGTCGCAGAGATGAGAACACGTTTTGTACCATCATTTGTTACGAAAAATGTTCCTTCATCACCTCTTGTTTTTCCGGTTGTCTTATCAAAAAATTCATAGTAACCTGCTTTGCTGTCATACTTTGCAAGGCCGATAAAGTTACTATTTTCTTTTGTTAAATCATTGCCCTGCGCATCATAAACTTTTGTGCCTTGCCAGTTTGTCTGTGACAATGTTTTTTCATATTGATTTCCTAATGAAGAATCGTTTTTATGTGAAGATGAATGTTGAGACACCTGATTGGCTTGGGTCGAGTGATCTGACACATAAGTATCTGCAAAGACACCAAGTGCTAAGACAGATGAGAACAATACTATTTTTTGAACTTTCATAAGATAATCTCCTTTTTTATTGTATAATTTATTATAGCAAGCAAATATAAACTCCAAATGGCTAAATTATGAACAAATTATAAACTTTTAGCATTTGGTTGAGAAAGAGCTATATGACAATAAAACATAGATTTATCACAACTTACATCAGTGCTATCGCAGTGACATTAGTTTCTGTGTTCTTAATTTTTTCTGTTGTATCTTACAGTACTTTGGGTAAGATTCCTTCTATAAAAAATATTTACAGTATGTTAACGACAAACCAGCCTCTCTCAGAGCAAGAAAAGCAAAGTTTTCTGACTTTGTAAACATTGGTAAAAAGTTCGCCAAATCTTCTTGAGCCTCCTTTAAAGGACGAAGCCAAAGATATTATTCAGAGCATCGAAAAGCAAAATATTAATATCGTCATTCGCAAAGGCAATAATGTCCTCTATCATTCCGAAGAGCTGAAAGCTTCTTCACTTCGGGTTCATATGCCTGAGTTCGACGAAAGCAATCTTAATCCGACAGGCACGATGGATAACAATGGACGTTTTTATAATTACATCAAGTACAGCTTTAGATATGAAGACGGGACTTTTGGTGATTTTCTAATTTTAAAAAGACAAACTAACTTATTTGAGTTTTTCATTCGTTGGGGCATCTGGATGATTCTGTTCATTCTCATTTTATCTGCTCTTATTTTCTGGTTTATCAGTAAGCGGCTTTCAAAAACCGTCATCAAACCCTTAGTTACTCTAGAAAAAAATGCCCGCTATCTGGTCGAACAGAATAATATACTTACGGAAAATCCATTTACTGATGATTCAAAGGGTGCAAAAGAGGTTGAACAGCTAAAAGAAAGTTTGTACCAGATGTGGACGGATCTTCAATCTGCACGTCTGGTTCAGAAAAAGTATGAAGAAAATCGCAAAGAACTGATTGCCAACATCTCGCATGATCTTAAAACACCGATAACTTCAATCCTTGGTTATGTCGAAGGTTTGCAGGAAAACATTGCTCAGACGCCAGAAAAACGAGCACTTTATTTGGCAACCATCCATGAAAAGAGCTTGGTACTCAATGAACTCTTCCTTTACTCGAAGCTAGATATGGATAGTGTCAACTTAAGTTTTAGCAAAATCGACTTTACCTTCTATATTCAGAAGTTTGAATCCGAAATTGCAAGACACGAAAATGTCAATGTTATCCTGCAGCTCCCACAAGATGAACTTCCTGTGCTGTTGGATACAGCTTACTTTGACCGAGTTATGCAAAACCTCATCCAAAACAGTTTTAAATTTGCCCAAGCAGAGCAGCAGTTAGAGATTATACTCACTTTATTTAAAACCTCAAAAGGTATCCAGTTTATATTTGAAGACAACGGCAGAGGAATTTCACCTGAGGACTTACCTTATATTTTCGATCGTTTATACCGATCTGATAAGTCGCGCACTTCTCAGATAAAAGGCAGTGGTTTAGGGCTGAGTATTGTCAAACAAATCGTAGAACAACATCAAGGGTCTGTTCATGCCGAAAGTACTTTAAATAAAGGCACACGTATTATAATAATTCTGCCTAAAGCATAAGGAGTAACAATGAAAGATAAAATTTTAATCATCGAAGACGATGTGAGTATCGCCAACTTACAAAAGGACTATTTGGAAATTAACGGAATGGATGCTGTGATTGAAACAGACGGAACAGCTGGTTTAAACACTGCTCTAAATCTAAATTTTGACTTAATTATCGTGGATATTATGCTTCCTGGGGTTGATGGATTTGAGATTTGTAAAGCAATTCGAAATAAAAAACAAACGCCTATCATGATTGTTTCCGCAAAAAAAGAAGATATTGATAAAATTCGCGGACTTGGCTTGGGTGCTAACGATTATATGATTAAACCATTCAGTCCCAATGAACTGGTGGCACGAGTCAAAGCTCATATCCAGAACTATAAAATTTTAAAGCCTAAAGAAAACTCCGATATTCTTAAGATAGATGACCTTATCATCCACAAGGATTCACATAAGGTTTACGTATTAGACAAAGAAATCATCCTCACGAACAAGGAATTCCAACTGTTGCTCTTTTTAGCCGAACACCCAAATCGAGTATGGAGCAAGGAAAGCTTATTCGAACAAATCTGGGAGATGGATATTTATGATACAGATGTTGCTACTGTTGTTGTTCATATTAAAAGACTAAGAGAAAAATTCAAAAGCGTTCAGTCGCCAACACAGCCTATCGAAACTATTTGGGGCGTGGGCTATCGCTTTAATTTATAATAAAAAACGTTTCTGTCATAAGGACAGAAACGTTTTTTTATTATATTATTTATTTTCCAAGATAACGTTGTTCAAAAGCTTCAAGGCTTTCACCTTCTCGACGTTCAACAACTTTTTCAACAGTCCATAATTCATCATGGCTACGATCACGCATCGTATCTGAAGTATCTAAAGGACGTAAACTTGCTGCTGTACGTGCTTTGACAGCTTCATCTTCTGGGAAGAGATGAGGAGGTAAACTTAAGTCTTTCCCTGCTTCTTCTTTTGATTCGTCAATCCAGAAACCTGAAGTAATTAATGCCTCTTCATAACTGTCGACAGCACCATCACCTGACTCAGCCATATCAAGAGCGCCAATACCTGGTGTAAATGTAGCAATTTCAAACAGAACACCCGGAGCTACACGCACGTATTCGCTAGAGAAGTAGAAACGATCCACCAAGCCAGAATGTGGTAAACGAAAGGCTTGAATACGTTCAATCCAGTAATTTAAAGTTTCAGGATTTGTCGTTCCTAATGCTAAATGATGAATTGTACCGTAGCCTTGATAAGCATAACGCTCATTTTCTTGCGCTTCTTCAATGATCAAAGCTGCACCATTGCCTCCATTGGCTACTTCAAAAAGATGCAAATTATTTTCTTGACCAGCATAACGGAAGCCAAAGACTGTTTCCAAAATAATCCGTAAATTGTAAGTGTCCGTAACTTTCACAAAGACTGGACCCATGCCAATGATTCCATGTTCAGGCGCTACATTTGAGAGAAGCCATGAACGATCCAGTGCAGCATCACCTGTGTTGTCTTGATCGGAAATCAATTGGTATTTTTGACCATCAAAATCTTCAAATTCGAGTGTTTTCTTGCCAAATTTGACATTAATTTCGCCATGTTTAACATGCGCTTTTTCAAAACGCTCTGTCCAGTAAGTAAGAGAAGCGTCACTTGGTACACGAAACGAAGCACGCTTAATATTGTTTGCCCCATGCATTCCTTTGGGAATATCTTTGAAGTCAAAGAAGGTCATATTTGGACTTTTCCCATCTTCCCCTGTGAAGTAAAGGTGATAAGTCTCATAATCATCTTGATTGACGGTTAATTTTGCCAAACGTAAGCCTAAGATATTTGTAAAAAAGTCATAATTCTTTTGTGCGCTTGATGTGATTGCTGTAACGTGGTGAACTCCACCAAGGATATTTTGTGTTTCAATTTCTGTGTTCATGGGATTTTCCTCTTTTTTTAGTTTTTTTATGATTTTCTCAATTGGAAAGACATGTTCATGTAAGCTTATCTTTTTCTTCATGCTGCTAACCATTTCTTTGCTGCTACAAGTTCATCATTGCTTAGTTGGTGACCAAAACTGGTTTTAAATACTTCCAGCTCACATTCTGTCTTTTGCAAGTCAGAAGAGAGCTCTTCCAGATTTGCTCGACTTACGATAGGATCATTGTCCGCGTGAGTCAGAAAAATTTTACTTTCATCTGCAATTACAGGTTCTTCTATATCGGTAAGTTGCATGGCATGAAAGGCTAAAACTCTATCAAATTGCATTATACCTTTCAGTTGCATATATAGTGCAACATTCGCACCATTAGAATAACCAATTACTGCAAGTCGCGTAAGATCCAGCTGATATTTTTGTCCTAAACGTGTCACTTCTGTAGCTAACCATTGGGCTTCTTGGCTCAGCGATTTCAAGTCAAAATTTTCTTTCGTAAAACCAGGACCTTTGAGTTTAAAGTAGCGGTTTATCCCTTGATCACTGACGCGTCCACGAATGGATAAGAGAGGGTGATTGGGAAATAAGTCTTCAGCCAATGGAATCAGCTGCTCTTCATCACCACCTGTGCTATGCAAAACCAGAACAGGTGCAAGACTCTCATCGCCGGGTTTAAAAATATAGTTGGTCATTTCATTTCCTCTTTCTGATACAGATTAGACTTGCCTATTTTTGATACAGCCTCAACATCGTTTTATGTTTTTTTTAATTTTCATTTTTTGTTCCTTTTCGTTTACGTTTGTAAACTATATTTGTATTATATCGTTTACTTTTGTAAACGTCAAGTATTTAAGATTATTTTTTCAAAAATTTTTTAGTGACTAAAATCCTGCAACTCACTTTAATTGTCCTTGAATTTTTACTTTTTTTGTTCTTTATCAAGTTTTCACTTACGAAGACACGGTCATTTATGTTATGATATAGTGCACTTAAAAAGAATGGAGAAAAAAAGATGCCTAAAAATTTTAAAGAAGAACTTGTTTTTACCGGATTAATTGCTGGAATGATGGTTTTTGGAATGACCATGTATAATGTTTTTAAAGCCAGCGGTATAAATATGGAAAGTTGGGGAAATGTAGCTACTGGTTTTCCACTCGCTCTACTTGTCGCTGTCATACTTGATCTTGCACTTGTTGGCCCGCTGGCGAAAAAAATTGTCTTTTCTCATATCGAAAAAAAGAACTTACAGCCCTCTCCTGCGCAACTTGGTATTTTTATTTCCTTGTTTATGATTCTAGGAATGGTTACCCTTATGTCTATTTTCGGGATTATCATGGAAGGGACACCAACAACAGATAGTCTGCTTCTCTTGTATGGTAAAACATGGGCATTAAACATTGTCGTTGCACTTCCTCTTCAATTACTTTTGGTCGGTCCAAGTTCACGATTTATATTTGCGAAAATTTATCGTTAAATACCTGAAGAATACTAAAAAGTCCCTTTAAAAGATAAAGGGACTTTTTAGTCAAAAGAAAAAACTCTCCAAGTTGAAGAGTAAATTGAAATTATGAAATTATGTGTTTAAATTGTATCAAAAAATTTACACTAGTGGTTAACATTTGTCTATAAATTTTTCTTTTTAAATAAAAAAGCGGTCCATTATTTTTCGACCGCTTCATTTTGCATATTATCATTCTTTTATTTCGTAGAGAGAACGACCAAGATGAAACCAAGTACAAGCCAAATACCAATAGTAATACCTGTAAAACGTTGCATCACAGCCTCAAAACCACGCGCTTTACGTCGTTCAAATAGCTCGCCTGAACCACCTGAAAAAGCATCAGCAGCACCATCTTGTTTAGAAGGTTGCATCAAAATTGAAATAACTAAAATTGCAGAAATAACCAACATAATGACGAGTAAAACGTCGTAAATTACTTTATCCATATATACTTTTCTTCCTTAATCAGAATTACACTAATAAGATTATAACACATTTGTTACTAGAATACGAACGATAAAAACAAAAAAGAACGGCAGTAATGCACGTTCTTTTTTGTTTAACCTTCTACATATTTGTAAGCTTCTTGAGCTGCTTGGGCTCCATCACCTACTGCAGTAGTAATTTGGCGGAAATCTTTTTGACGAACATCACCAACGGCAAAGATACCTGGAATGCTTGTCTTCATCGTAGCATCTGTGATAATCCAACCTTCTTCATCTGTAATACCTAAATCACGAGCAAATTCAGATACAGCATCCAAACCTACATAGATAAAGAGACCACCGAAGTTGGCTTCTGTAACTTCACCTGTCTTAACGTTTTTATAACGTACAGATTCAATTTTACGTTCATCACCTTTGATTTCTTCAAGAACAGAATCCCATATAAATTTTATTTTATCGTTAGCAAAGGCGCGTTCTTGAATAATTTTTTGCGCGCGTAATTCGTCGCGGCGATGCATAATTGTTACTGTTTTACCAAAGCGAGTTAAGAAAATGGCTTCTTCAACAGCGGAATCACCACCACCAACAACCAAGATATCTTGATCACGGAAGAATGCACCATCACAGACAGCACAGTAAGATACACCACGGGCACCGTATTCTTCTTCTCCAGGAACTCCTAACTTACGGTGATTTGCTCCTGTCGCAATGATGATTGATTTTGTTTCAAATACTTCTTCTTCAGTGTTGATTGTTTTAGTTGCACCATTATCAACGATTGATGTGACAAAGCCATAAGCATTTTCAACACCAAGATCAGCTAAAGGCTCATACATTTTCATTGAAAGTTCAGGACCCATGATTTGACCATAGCCTGGGTAGTTTTCAATTTCTGCTGTATTATTCATTTGCCCGCCCGGAACACCTCGTTCCAAAAGCAAGGTTTTCATTTCACTTCTAGCGCTGTACATAGCTGCGGTCATGCCTGCAGGCCCTGCACCGATAACTACTACATCGTAAATTTTTTCTGTCATAATTCACCTCTTCAAGTATAGAACCATTATAAATTCTCTTTTGATTATTTGCCATTATTTTGATTTACAATCATCTGATTCTTAAAATAATCAGTATACCAACAACTGCAAAACTCAAAATCGGAATCGTCAAAATATCCACCAAAATAATGTCAAATAAACGATTGCGCCAGACATTTCGGGATTTATGATGATTACGGATCCAATAGATAAAACCGTACAAAAGACTGAGTAAACCTACAACTAAAAAAGAAATGAGTAAACCTTTAAGATAAAACTGTAAAACTAAATTAATCATTTGAACTTCCTATATCAATGGTTTTAACATGACGAGAGAGAAACTCACTCGTCCGCGGATTTTTAGGATGATGGAACACTTCCTCAGGGCTACCTTCTTCAATGATTTTACCCTTTTCAAGGAAGAGTACTTTTGTAGCAACATTATAGACAAAGTCCATCTCATGACTCACCAAAACCATTGTTTGTTTATTTTTAGCTGCATTGAGAATAGTGTCTTGCACCTCGCCAACAAGTTCCGGATCAAGCGCTGATGTCGGCTCATCAAGCAAGAGCAAAGTTGGCTGCATTGCCATCGCTCGTGCTATTCCTACACGCTGTTTTTGACCGCCGGATAAGAATTTTGGATAGTAATCCATACGATCTTCAAGACCGACTTTTCTTAAATTTTCCTCAGCTAGCTTCTGTGCTTCTGCTTTGGGCATTTTCTTAACTTGAATTAAACCTTCCATCACATTTTGGAGGGCTGTACGACGTTCAAAGAGATTGAACTGCTGGAAGACCATTCCTGTTTTGCGACGAAGCTCAAGAATTTCTTGTTTACTGATATGTTCAAAGTCGACTTTAAAACTATCAATTTCTAACTGTCCACTGTCTGCTTCTTCCAGATAATTAATAGAGCGTAAAAATGTTGACTTACCGGCACCTGATGCACCAATAAGCGCAATGACATCACCTTCATTAATTTCCAGATTAAGATTGTCAAGAACAACATTACCTGCAAAAGATTTACTTAAATTTGAAATTTTTATCATTTGTTGGTCACCCCATTATCAAAAGGATTGCGTCCAAGTGAGATTTTCCGCGCTGCTTTAGGCATTTTTATTTCCAGTTTGCTTTCAATCTTACGAATCAAGATTTCCAGAACGATACAGATTGGCCAGTAAATTAAGGCCAGAGCTAAATAGGTTTCAAAAAGACGGAAGGTTGAACCACCGATAATTTGAGCTTGAGCGGTCATTTCGACTACACCAGCAACAAAAGCGAGTGAAGTTGATTTGAGTAAGCCAATCAAAGCATTCCCTAATGGCGCTGTTGCAACAGAAGCTGCTTCAGGTAAGGTTACACGCCAAAAAACTTGAAAATTTGTCATCCCCAGGGAGCGTGCTGCTTCGATTTGACCTTTATCTACTGATTGAATGGCTGAGCGGATTGTTTCTGAATTATAAGCGCCTTCGTTAAGGGCAAAAGCCACAATCACAAAGAGCATAGCAGGAACCGAGTTAACTGTATAATTTGTTCCGTAATTCATATTGATTGCTTTAAGAATCAAGGGAATCCCTGTATAAGTTAAATAAAGTTGTACCAAAATTGGTGTCCCACGTGTAAAGGAAACAAACAAGGCACGTAACTGGTCTAAAATAGGAATTTTATTTATTCTGACAAGTGCAAGGAGCAACCCCAAAATGAGACCAAAGAACATTGCGATAAGTGTCATCTGCAATGAAATAGGAATCATTTTAATGATTGGTACAAAGGCTGCTGTAAAGTCTTTCCAACTAAAAATTTTGGTGAAAAACATCGTCCAAAATTCGTCAAAACTATATTGCCCTTGCATGATCAAAAAGGGAAGCATAGGCAAAATAATCAACAGGAGCAAAACTCCCAAGCCTAAAATTATTTTTTTATTTTTATTCATTTTTATTCTCTTCATCAAAGAAAGCTGTCTGAACCCCTCACTCGTGCCACAAGCATTTGTGTGTGAGAGACTCAGGGACAGCTTTTACACTACTCCTACTATTATACAAGAAACTAAAAATTTTTTCTTGTCTGTGAAATATTTATTTAAATTTGCTTGCTTCAGGTACAAAATCTCCATCAAAGAATTTTTCTGAAAGTTTTTTCAAGGTACCATCTTTTTCAAGCTCCGCAAGTACTTTGTTGACTTTAGATTGAAGTTCTTTGCCAGCATCATCTTTTGCAAAGAGGAAATACTCATAACCGTCATGTTCAGGATCACCTGTTGAAGTATCGATATCTTGAATTTTCAAGCTGTCAAATCCTTGATCCTTAATACTTGATTGCAGAGAAATTTTATCATAAAGCATGAAATCAATCTTCCCAGATTCAATCTGGTTAAAGCGTGTATTGATAGATGTGCTATCTGAAGAGTAGCTGATATTTATTTTCTTATCTGGATGCGCATTGTTCCAATCATTGATAATCTTTGTATAGTTAGAAGCTGGATTACCGATTGTACTTTTACCTGCAAGATCTTCTAGGGTTTTATAATCACCGTCTTTCGTTAATACTGCATTATTCGATTTAGAAATTGGTGATGAAAAATTATATTTTTCTGCACGTTCTTTTGACCAACCAAAATCATTGGCTCCCATCTGATAACGACCACTGTCCAAACCTGGAACAATCCCAGAAAAGTCAACCGCTTGATACGTTACTTTATATTCAGGTAACTTATCAAAGACAGCACGTGCAACCTCAATGTCATATCCTGTTAAATTTCCTTGATTATCAGAATAGGTAAAGGGTTTAGTTGCTCCATCTGTAGCTACAACAATCTCCGTTTGCTTGGTTTTTGATTCTTCTTTACTTGATGAACCACCATTACTGCAAGCAGCTAAAGCTCCTGCGGCGATAAGCGAAACGAGCGCGAGTGAAAGCTTCAGTGACTTTTTCATAGTAATGTTCTCCTTAATTTTTTGATATTTAAAGTTTATCACGCTCCCTATTGGTTTGTCATATTATTTGTTTATCGAGGGGTTAAGATTTTTTTATACCGGAATTTTATTTATTTAATATCAGCAAACAAAAAAGTTATCCGTAAAAAAGGATAACTATTTCTCTTTATTTCCAGATTGGTTGCCATGTAATGCCAAATTTGTCAGTGATCCAGGCACATTTACGAATATCTCCTACAGCTTCCGGCCCCATCATCACGCTTCCTTGGTCTACTAAAGCTGCAAAGATTTCATCAAATTCAGCCTCGGTCGCACAGTCCAGAAGAAGGGAATTTGACCAATTTGGTGTTGGTGCTGCATATTCTTTTTGCATATCAAGAAAGAAAAGTTCTGTCCCTTTTATTTCCAAACTCCCATATAAAACAAGTTCTTCTTTCAGCTCAGAAAAAGCTGGACTTTCATGATAAAACTCCATCCGTATAATCTTTGTGTCTGGCAAAACTTGAGCATAAAAAGTCATCGCTTCCTTGGCCTTACCATTTAATGTAATAAAAGGGGTGAGTTTTGCTTTTACCATCGTTCTCCTTTGCTTAAAACAAACCAGTGATTTTCCCAGTTTCGTCAATATCCATATTTAAAGCCGCTGGTTTTTTAGGTAAGCCAGGCATAGTCATCACGTCACCCAACAAGGCCACGATAAATCCTGCTCCAATCTTTGGTACCAACTCACGCACGGTAACTTCAAAGCCTTCTGGTGCTGCCAGAAGTTTAGGATTATCAGAAAATGAATATTGTGTCTTCGCCATACAAACAGGCAACTTATCCCAACCATTCTCCTCAATTTCTGTTAATTGACGCGCTGCTTTTGCAGAAAAATTAACTTTCTTGCCACCATAAATTTGTGTCACAACTGTTGTAATCTTGCTCTCTACCGATGCTTCTAAATCATAAAGATAATGGAACTCTCTTGCTTCATGCGTGAAAATACTTGTTAGTTTTTCGGCTAAATCAATTCCACCTGCGCCGCCCTTTTCAAAGACTTGTGTCAAACTCACAGCAACACCTTCTGCTTCAACAAGTCGTGTTAACTCAGCTATTTCCGCCTCAGTATCACTGGCAAATTGATTAATGGCTAAAACGATTGGCGCACCATAGCTCGCCATATTTTTAATATGGCGTTTCAGATTTGCAAAGCCTTGGGTAACGGCTGCAACATTTTCGCCAGTTAGTTCCGTTTTAGCTACACCACCATGCATTTTCAATGCACGAAGAGTAGCAACAATTACAATAGCATCAGGGGTTTTTCCCAGTTGACGTGTTTTGATATCAAGGAATTTTTCGCCGCCTAAATCTGCTCCAAATCCAGCCTCTGTAATAGTTACATCTGCTAATTTTAAGGCTGTTTTTGTGGCTAAAACAGAGTTACAGCCGTGAGCAATATTGGCAAAAGGACCGCCATGTACTAATACGGGTGTCCCTTCAATAGTTTGGGCCAGATTTGGCTTAAGTGCATCTTTCAATAGGACTGTAATTGCACCTTCAATCTCTAAATCACCCACAGTGACCGGCTGACGATCATAAGTATAAGCCACAACAATACGTGAAAGACGTTCTTTCAAATCTGTCAATGAGGTAGCCAAACATAAAACAGCCATAATCTCACTGGCTACCGTGATATCAAAACCGTCCTCACGGGGCACACCATTAACTACACTGCCTAAGCCAGCAACGATATGACGAAGCTCGCGGTCATTCATATCTAAGACACGTTTCCAAACAACACGACGACTATCGATGTTTAGAGCATTTCCTTGGAAGATATGATTATCTAAAAGTGCTGCAATAGCATTATTCGCTGTTGTCATGGCATGAATATCGCCTGTGAAATGCAAGTTAATATCTTCCATCGGAAGAACTTGAGCATATCCTCCACCTGTTGCACCACCTTTTATCCCCATCACAGGGCCCAATGAAGGTTCACGTAGCGCCACCATTACCTTTTGGTTCAAGCGTGCAAAGGCATCTGCTAGTCCAACTGTCACCGTTGATTTTCCTTCACCAGCAGGAGTTGGGTTAATGGATGTAACCAAGACAAGTTTTCCCTCAGCATTATCCTCAAACTTTTTAAGGCTTTCGAGTGGTATTTTTGCTTTATATTTTCCGTAAAGTTCGATATCTTCAAAACTTAAACCAATTTTTTCAGCGACGTTTGTGATAGCTTCCATCTTGCATTCTTGTGCAATTTCGATATCTGTTTTCATCTTTTAAATAACTCCCTAATCTCCATAACTTTCTTATCATTTTAACAGAAACATCTGGAAATTTCCTTTGCAAATGCTAAATTTAATAATTTTACCCTTTCAATGTTCGGCTTTAACTTTTACTTTCTCCTAAACAATAAGTGTTTCAAGCCCTACACGCATCATATCAGTAAAGGTAGTTTGACGTTCTTCTGAACTTGTTGACTCTCCTGTCACTAGACTATCAGAGATGGTCATGATTCCTAATGTTTGGACATTATGTTTTGCACCCAAATAATAAAGAGCTGCTGCTTCCATCTCTACTGCTTTTACGCCCAATTTACCTATAGCCAGCGTATCAATATCACTGTAGAATAAGTCAGCCGAAAGAACATTTCCTACATGGGTTGGAATATTTAAGTTTTTCGCAATGTGATAGGCCTTATCTAACAAATCAAAATCAGCAATTTGCGGCAAATCAAACTGTGGCCAGTCATTTTTAATAATGCGTGAAGTTGTGGCAGCGCCTTGTGCCAAGACTAAATCTCGTACATGAACATCTTCATTTAGCGCACCTGCTGTGCCTACTCGGATCAATTTTTTCACGCCGTATTCGGTGATTAATTCATGTGCATAGATGGAGATTGATGGCATTCCCATGCCTGTTCCCATAACTGAGATACGGTGTCCTTTATAAGTCCCTGTATAGCCCAACATGCCTCGCACATTATTAAATTGTTGAGCATCCTCGAGAAAATTTTCAGCAATAAACTTGGCACGCAATGGATCGCCTGGCAAGAGGATTTTATCTGCAATTTGACCTTTTTTAGCTTCGATATGAACTGACATAGTTACTCCTTATGTTTAGGTTATTTTGGTGCCAGCTTTCTTCACTAAAAAAAGAAAACGCTAACACGTTTTCTCTTATTTTATCACATTTTCACTAAAACATTCTTAACAAGTGTTTTAAATGTTTCTTTCACACGTTCTGTTGTCTCAACAACTTCAGCGTGATTAAGTTCACTTTGCATTCCTGCAGCTAAGTTAGTAATGCATGAAATACCTAGAACACGCATTCCGGAATGAACAGCCACAATAACTTCAGGAACAGTTGACATACCTACGGCTGAAGCTCCCATCGTGCGAGCCATATGAATTTCTGCTGGTGTTTCGTAAGTAGGTCCGGTGAAGCCCATGTAGACCCCTTCTTGAACTTTAGCTGACATTTCTGCTGCTGTTTCCTTAACAAGCTCTTGATAGGCTTTGTCGTAGGCTTGTGACATATCTGGGAAACGTGGACCGATTTCATCGTCATTAGGACCAATCAATGGGTTTGTTCCCATGAAGTTGATATGATCGTTGATGATCATCAAGTCGCCAGGTGCGAAGTCTTTATTTACTCCACCTGCAGCATTGGTAACAATAATTGATGGTGTACCAAGAGCTGAGAACACACGTACAGGATAAGTCACAACTTCCATTGTATTTCCTTCATAGAAGTGGAAACGCCCTTGCATAGCAATAACTTTCTTACCAGATAAATCACCATAAACGAGTTGTCCAGCATGACCAACAACTGTTGAAACAGGGAAGTGAGGGATTGTTTCATATTTGATAATAACAGGATTTTCAATTTCTCCTGCTAATTCTCCCAAACCTGATCCTAAGATAAGAGCGACATCAATAGCGCCAACACCTTGATCTTTGAGGTATTTTGTCGTTTCAGCTAACTTCATTTTCAATTCCATTTTTGTGTTCCTTTAATTTTTATTTTTTCCAGCGCTTCAAGCCCTTTATTTGCATCGGGTAAAGTGTCTTGAGGAGCCATTTTTTAATTCCTGATATTTCCAGTTGTTCCAAGGCTTTACTTCCTAAAGCAATTGTTTCTTCCAAAGTAATATTGGGTTGTGTCCAAGAGCCATTCTGGTAGCAATATCTACAATATTCGGTAGCTGCTTGGCCGTTTCTTTCCGTTCCAAAATCGACCGCTTGTGCTAAAGGCATACCGCAAGATTGACAAAAAACTTTTTTAGTCATGAATTAGACCAAGCTTTCAAGGAAGGACTCCCCGATTTCAGCCTTGTCAATATTAAAATTATCTGCAATAGTAGCAGAGATATCCGCGAAGTGGCCCAAAGGTAGAACTTTTGGTTCTTTCAATGAAGGTGAGAAGATAACAAGTGGAATATATTCACGTGTATGGTCTGTACCTACATAGCTTGGATCATTCCCGTGATCAGCTGTAATCATTAACAAGTCATCTTCATGCATGGCTTCAAGAATTTCAGGCAAACGTCTGTCAAAGTCTTCGATTGCTTGTCCATAACCTTCTACATCACGACGATGACCATATTTCGCATCAAAATCAACCAAGTTCGTAAAGCTAAAGCCTTCAACGAATTCTTCTTTACGCATTGCTTTGAGAAGACGATCGACACCATCCATATCATTTTTATTATGTCCCATATCATATTTCACACCAACTGTGTTGAAAATATCAGAGATTTTACCTACTGAGTATGTGTCTACGCCAGCATTATAAAGTTTTTCTAACACTGTTTCATCAAATGGGCTCAAGGCATAATCACGACGGCCATCAGTACGTGTAAAGTCCCCTGGTGCACCCACATAAGGACGAGCAATTATACGACCAATCATAATACCAGAACCTTCCAGTGTGATTGAACGCACGTATTCGCAAATTTTGTACAATTCTTCACGAGAAATAATATCTTCGTGTGCCGCAATTTGTAACACAGGATCAGCTGAAGTATAAATAATCAACTCGCCTGTTTCCATTTGACGTGGTCCAAAATCATCGATAACAGCTGTTCCAGAATAAGGTTTGTTGGCTTCACGAATGACTTTACGGCCTGAAAACTCTTCAATTTTTTGAAGGAGATCTTCAGGATATCCTTCCGGATATGTTGGGAAAGGAGTTTGAATATTCAAGCCCATGATTTCCCAGTGCCCTGTCATTGTGTCTTTACCTTTAGAAACTTCTTGTAACTTGGTCACATAAGCTTTAGGCTGATCAGCAGCTGGAATAGTTTTTAGGGCTGTATCGCGTGGGATATTGCCCCAGCCCATTTCTTGAAGATGAGGAACATTTAGACCACGGATTTCTGAGATGTGACCAATTGTATCCGAATTCACATCATTTACTGCTTCGTGTGTTTCTACATCGTGGTTGAAAAACTTATCTGCATCTGGTGCAGCACCGATTCCAACGGAATCCATAACTACGAGGTGAACACGATTAAATTTCTTAGGCATATTATTTTCTCCTTACTTAGTGAACTTCTATATTATCATTATAAACTATTTAGTGATGAATAGGTTTCCAGAGCTAAACCTTCATGCAGAAAAACTTTTCTCGTTCGGAAGTTGCCCTTTGATGAGAAAAACGAAAACTGCTAAAGCCGCAATGGCTACACATGCAATCATGAGAATAACCTCACTATAATGTCCTTTGATAGTTGCCGCAAAAACATGAAGATTTACACCATCAATAAAACGTGAAGAATAAGTAAACCCGATTGACATTGCAATATTGATGCAAAGATTGTAGAAACCAATTGCTGTTCCTTTATTTTCTTCTGGCATTTTTTCCAAACTTGTGTGCATAAGTGGTGCATACATCATGGCAAAAGCACATGAACTTAAAATAAGTAAGCCTGTGAAAAGGAAAACTGAGGCTCCCATGAACAATGCAGCAAGCACAATTGTCACCACAATAGTCACCATTGAAACAATAACGGCTTTAAATGAATTAAGTTTGGAAGCAATTGCTCCTGAAAGACTACCTACAATCGCAGCTGCTAAACATGCAGGAATAAACATCAAAGATACACTATCTAATTGCATTTGATACACATCTGTAAGCAAAAATGAAAATGTATTCAAGGTAAAGGCAGCTTGTGTCGAGTAGATCAAAAGTGCAGCAATCAAAGTAAAGACAAACAATTTGTTTTTGAAGAAGTCAATCGTAATAAAAGCATTTTTCTTTTTAGAAATATAAAGTAAGAAAACAATTGTTGCCAAAATAAAACCAATCAGAACAAGCCACGAGAAGTTGGTCAGGTAAACCATTGCAGTAACAGCAACAGCTGCAACAAGCATAATTCCCATCACATCAATATATTTTTTCTCACCAGATTCTTTGGGAAGATATTTTAAAAGGAAGGGGATAACCAATAAAGAAAGTAATGGCACAAGGAAAAGCGTTTGCCAAGCCAAATGCGTAGTGATAAATCCTCCAGTCAAAGTACCAATGACTGTCGCAATTTGAAAACTAGAAGTTGAAAAGCCATAATATTTTTTTTGTTTATCTGGTGCAACATAGCGAGCTACAAAAATAAGATAAAGGGTTTCAGTAGCGCCCAGTCCAGCAGCTTGAATGACACGCGCAAAAACAACCAACCAATAATTATCATGAACCAGGTAGCCCATAAAAGAACCTGCAGAAATTAAAAGAATACCAAAAATAAGTAATGAACGAATACTAATGCTGTCAGAAAGGGATGCATAGACGACTGCTCCCATTCCAATAACTAATCCAGCTAAGGTCACTTGCCAAGCTACTGTACTGGCAGAAACATGGAAATACTCCACCAGTTTCGGGGAAATGATTTTAAAAGAATTATCAATGACCAAAGAAAAAATCATCAATAAAAGGATGACAGGAACGGCTTTGCCTACCTGTACTTCTTGTGCTGTATTTTGCTGACTTGTAGAGAGTTGTGCTTCCACAGTTAGTCCTCCGATATGATATATTTAAGCGCTTCATGAAAACGCTATCTTTAAAGAATATAATTATTATATCTTAAACATTTCTGAAAATGTATTCGCTTTCTCATGAAATATCTTGAAAAACTTTACAAAAAAAGACAAGTTACTAACTTGTCTTCTTTTATCTGATTGTACCTTTTGCGCGATAGATAGTAAACATATCCACCATAATACGACAAATGACTTCTAAAGGTAAAATACTTCCAGCATCTCCATAGAGTTCTTCTTTCTCTAATTTACTTTGATAAGCAAGTAGATAGTAGTCACTCATTTGGGCCAATTGGCTTCGGTAGTTACTTGTCAGAACTATTACTTTTGCACCCTTCTTCTTTGCTTTTTTAGCTGCAGAAACAATGATTTTCTCCTCACCTGTTGAAGAAACGATAAGCATCATATCTTCTGAAGTCAGTTTTTCAGCATACATTTCCATATCATCATAGTAACGACTGATTGCATTTTTCCCTAGCGTTTGAAACCGATGAATCATATCATCCGCTACAGCTTCACTTGCGCCACGCGCTACTGTCATGATCATCTTCGTTTCCACTAAAGCTTTCGAAATAGCTTCCAAGTCGGCAGGGTTAAGTAAACCAATCGTCCGTGAAACTTCAATCAAGTTCTTAAAAACATATTGATTAGCCTCGTCAGACAAACCAACTATTTTGTTTTCTTCCGCATTAGCTCCATTTTTATTTCTTTTGAGAGAATTTTTGAAATCGGCAAAGCCATCAAATCCTCTTTTTTTGAGAGTTCGCACAATTGTGGCTGTACTCACATGTGCTTCTTCAGCAATTTGAGTAATTGACATCAATTGAACTTTTGACTTGTTTTCTTCCAAAAATTCCCAAGTATACATTTCCGCATCTGATAATTTTTCCATAGTTACTCAATTATATCATATCCAAGAAGGAAGAAGATACAAAAAAGCGCTCTTTATGAGCGCAATTGTCTGGTGTTATTCTGCTAATGATTTTAATTTTGAATTTTTAAAGACATCAATAGTATAAATTTTATTGAGGACTTTACATAAACCAAATGCAAGGTTGAAATCGACAAAGCTATGAACAATTCCACCGAAGAAGACAAGCATAAGCAAGCTATTTAAGGCTTGAGGATTAAGATCTGCAAAACCAATATGATAAAAGGCTAAAACAACCAAGGCCTCCAATCCTGCGTGGAAAACTCCCAAAATCAGGTTAAAAACTTGTAGTTTAACTTTTTTGTCAACTAAATCTGGATTCTTCTTCAAGAACCAAGCACCAGCAGTCATTACTACAATATGAGTTGCCGCTCGCATCCAGATAAGGGGAACTGGGACACTAATAAAGAAACCAAGTGTGGTCCCAACAGCTACAAGCGCTGCTAAATAAGGGCTAAAGAACATAGCGGCCATAACTGGCACATGTGAAGCAAGAGTAAATGATGCGGGGCCAATTACGATTTTTGCCGGCATAATCATCGGAATTAAAATCCCTAAAGCCGTAAGAAGAGCACCAATCACCAAGTTCCTGATTCTTTTTCTACTATCAGAGTTCACTTTTATAATACCAACCTTTCTATGTTCACTATTTTACAATATTTCCCAGCGAATAAAATTACAATTTAGTTACATTTCCTGTTTTTTTACGTATATTAGGGAAGAGTTCAGTTTTCTATACACTTTAAAAGAAAAAAGTCTGAATAAATTCAGACTCTCTTGTTATTCTTTAAGGCCTAGGCGTTCTTTAATCTGCTTAACTTGCAGTTTTGTGAATTCCTCTGGGCTGTTCTTTTGTAGTTCCATCATTGCTTTTGCTTGCGCAGGATTTGCTTTCAGTGCTGCTTCTTGCTGAGCTTGCATCGCTGGTACTTCTTGTTGAAGTTTTTTGGCTTCATCTTGGGTCAAGACGAGCCACGTATCCTTAGGCACGTAAGCACGCGCGTGTTGATAAACAAGCTTTCCTTCTTCTCCGCCAATACCGAAAAGGAACTTCATAAAGTTGTCTTTAAATTTCCATTTGACTGTTGTTGTAACAACTTTGGCTTCAGACTCAGACGTCAGCTTGTAGTCTGCCGTTTTTTTCAAAGTTTCAACCATATGTTTTTGATCCGGTTGGAAATGAACTTCAGGCTCCTTATCTTCTTTGTTTGTACGGTAGACTAAAGCATAATTATTAGTATCTTGACCGATTTCTGCTTTTAAAAGCATCCCAAAGGCAGCATTAGTATCTCCTGCTGTGTAAATTTTCTTCGTTTCAGTAGAAGTTACTTTCTCCATACCCCAGTTATCTTTAATGTGTATTGTCAAAGCCATAACTGATGCTGTGAGTAGGACTAATGATAAACCACCAACAAGACCACGCCAAAATATTTTATCAATGTGGATAAAGCCGTAGAAGGTTAAAAGTGTAAATAAAACAATAAGTATGATAATCATTATTTCTCACCTCCTACTTCTTTTTTGTTTTTAACAATATGCCCTTGAAGGAAAAATGAAAGCACGAGCCCAAGGATAGCAAAGGCTAACCCTATAGCGAAAGAGGCGTGATAGCCTTTAAGCATGGCATCTAACATATCTCCTGCAAAAGCAAGTGGGTTGGACTCTTTCAAGCTTGCTGCAGGTTGTGAATTGGTAATAATATTTTGCGTAACAGAGCTTAAGAGCGCCACAACAACAGCTGAAGCAACTTGACGTGCTGTACTATTTGCTGCAGTACCATGTGCTGATTGTTCGCGTGGTAAAGCGTTCATGGCTGATGCAGTTAGAGGCATCATTACCATCGCAATACCAAACATACGCAAACCATAGAGCACAGTAATAAAGTGTTCTGGTGTTGTTGTTGTCAAAAACATAAATGGAATTGTACCAATGGCCAAAATGGTAAAACCAACACGGGCCAAGCGTTTCGCACCTACTTTATCATAGGCAGCACCCGCAAGTGGACTCACAATCCCCATCATCAAAGCACCAGGTAAGAGTGTCAAACCTGAACTCAATGGTGAAAGACCGTGGACTTGTTGCATATACAAAGGCAACATCATCTCAACACCCATCATAGCCATCATTGAAAGTGCCATAACAACGGTTGTCAAAGCAAATTGTTTATTTTTAAATACGGAAACATTTAAGAATGGTGTTTCCATATGCAATTGACGACGGACAAAGAGAGCAATGATTGCTACCCCCGCAACGATAGGTAGGATAACCGTTTGAAGATCACCCCAGCCATCGCTAGCTACATTTGTAAAACCCCATAAAAAGAGCCCAAAACCAAGAACTGATTCGACTAATGACATAAAATCTAGCTTCATGTCACGATTAGGCACAATGTCACGCATAAAAATAAGCATCAATACCCAACAAATGGCAATAACAACCATTGGAATCAAGAAGATTGTACGCCATGATTGTTCCAGAGTGAATCCTAAAATGACATGATCTTTATCTAGAATCCATCCTGCATAAGTAGGGCCAATTGCTGGTGCAAGACCTATAACAAGTCCCATAGCACCCATAACAGCACCCATTTGTTTTGGTGAGAACATATTGACCATAACAACCTGCATCAAGGGCATCGAAATACCAACGGCAATAGCTTGCATGATACGAGCTCCTAAAAAGACGCTCCATGTCGAAGTCGGTGCCGAATAGGCGACAAACATTCCAGCCAATAAAATTGCATAAGAAATCAAATACAACCAGCGTGTTGGGAATTTTGTTGTTAAATAGGCCGATACAGGGATCATAATTCCGTTTGCCAACAAGAACCATGTTGTGGCTTGTTGCCCCGTAGCTAAAGAGATATTAAAATCATTCATCAATGTGGGCATTGCTGTACCCAATGAGGTTTGCATGAGCATCCCTCCAAAAGTAGCAATCAAAATAAGTGCAAGAACAATCCCTCGATTAAATGGTTTCCCATGAATATCGAGTGGCTGATCTTTTGTTAATTCTTCAGTCATACTTTTTCGTTTTCCTCCTCAAATATTTCCATTGCTAAATCAAAAAATAGTTGGACATTTTCGACAAAACTTTTGGTGCGTTCTTCGCCCATTCGTTCAAGGATTTTCACAATACGGCTCACAGCTTCTTTTCTTGATTGCTCCGCTTCTTCACGACCTTTAGCCGTGATAGCCACTAAAATTTTACGACGGTCCGTACGAGAAATTTCACGTGTAACAAGTCCTTTCTCCTCAAGATTATTGAGAATTGTTGCTACTCGCGCTGTACTCATATTGGTTTGCTTCGCAATGTCACTAGGTAAAATTGGTGAGCCAGTATTTTTATAGAGGCCACCCAAAACGAGTTTTTCACCATGCGCATACTTACTAAAACGGCTCATAACTTCAGTTTTACTGCGACTCTTCACACAAGATAAAAAAGTTTCTGCTGCTTGATTGTAATCCATATCTTCCATTCCTAACACTATTAATTATCTAACACTGTTAGTATTATATTCTCTTTATTATCAATTGTCAAAAATTTACTACGATAAAGAAAGCTTAATCCCTCAAGGTTATCCCTCTTTTTTATTTGGGAATATTAGTGAAAAAGTTTTCATATAAAAAGAGACCTCCTAATAGTGGTCTACTTTAATGGCCATTTTTTTCGATAATACTAGTACAGAGCAAGGAGATAAAAAATAGTTTTTGAAAATCTCCAACTCTTTTTATGGAATGTATGTATTATAAGTCTTGTATCTTAAGGTAAACTGAATAAAAAAGGTTAAATTTTAGCTTTGCGATATGCAGTTTAGGCACAAAAAATCATAATCATTAAAAAAAACATTGTGAACTCGAGGAGACTTATTGATATTTTAAACATAGTTTTTTTAAGCGTTGATTTTTATTGGTGTTTCCATAAAATAAGGATTTAATTTCTTTGGTTTTATGATAAAATATAAATATTGGAAAATTTTAATTTTACAGGAGTGGATAAGAAAAATGAGGATGCAACACATAGATAGCGGAATAAAAAGAATACTTTTCTTCTTATTATTTTTACTTTCGTTTTATTGGCTTTTTTGGTCTGTAAGGTACATCTTTTCGGATGTTCTTCCAAGTATAAGTCACACATTCTTTTTATCACTACTTGTTTTGGGAATTGTTTCGGGAATCATCTTTTATAAATCTCTAAAACCCTTGGTTATCAAGATCTTCAAACTCCTTTATACTTATCGTTATTTTGTTATCGGAATACTTTTCATAGGTCAGATTGTGATATCTGTATTTGCCCAATGCCTTCCCAACGGAGATGCTTCTATTCTATATAAGGTAGCAACCGCTCCACCAACACACAGTGGTTCATCCATTAGGTACTTCTCCTTATTTCCGAATAACTTTCTCATTTTTATCACCTTTAAAATCTTGAACGGCATTGTTACAGCCCCGCACCTTATTTTAACCGTGTCAATTTTAAATGCTCTACTTATTGATGGCGGTATTTTATTGCTGACGGGTCTGGCTGATCATCTGAAGGGGGAAAAATTAGCTCGAATTGTCTTTTTAGAAAGCCTATTTCTATTTGGGTTACAACCACATTTTTTATCTTTCTATAGCGATCCAGCTACCTTCTTCCTAATGGCTCTGCTGTGTTATTTAGTGATTATAAATTTAGATAAAGCTGGGATTTTTAGATGGTTTGCTATTGGCCTTCTTTTTAGTATTGCCTACAAAATTAGAGTGCCCATTTTTATTTACCTTATCGCCTTAATCCTCCTGATTATCTATAGGTTGATTTTCGACAAGAAACAAGTGAACCTTAAGCGCCTGTTCATTCGGAGCTTACTCCTTCTTTTAGGGATGCTCACAATGATTTTCGCTATTAATTTTTATGCGGAAAATCAAAAGTTTGTAGAATATGATGGAAAATACACTATGAGTCCCTGGTTTTTTGTAGACTTAGGCTTGACTGCTACAGGAGCAGATCATGCAGCAGTCAGTCAGGATGTTAAGTTTTTGGACGCTAAGGGTCAATTTAAACCAAGATCTGAACTGGAACCTCAACTTAAAGAGGATGTAAAAAAAAGATTCTCACGATTTGGTACTTTGGGTCTTATCAAACACCAAAGTACTAAATTTAAAATTTTTACACAAGATGGTAGTCTAGGTTGGACTGCAGAAAATGTTTTAAAAGAACAAAATATTGTTAAAACCAAATTTACAAACTCTAAATTTGGTCAAAAGATAAGATCAGTAATCTATGTTGGAAATCCTCACTATGGTAATTACGCCCTATACCTTCAAATCGCTTGGTCTATAATAATTTTGGGATTGGTTGCTTATTTTAAAAAATTTAGGCAGACCTCTAATTTTGAATTCTACCTGCAGATTGTATTATTTGGGGTTATTCTATACTTATCAATATTCGAAGCTGGTAGAAGTCGCTACTTAATACAATTCCTTCCAGCGATTATTATGTTATCATCAATTGGATACTTAAATTATTTTAACAATCGTCAAAACAAATAAAATCAAAAAAGCTCTCAGTTTTATAGCTGAGAGCTTTTTTAAATTATTAAACGTCAATAGTAGAATATTGTGCATTGGCTTCGATAAATTCGCGACGTGGTTCCACACGATCGCCCATTAGCATATCAAAGATTTTGTCTGCTTCAGCGGCATCTTCTACAGATACACGCGCCATGAGGCGGGCATCTGGATCCATAGTTGTTTCCCAAAGTTGGTGGTCATCCATTTCTCCTAAACCTTTATAACGCTGTACTGTTGGTTTAGCACGACCTTGAGACCATTTTTCAAGTGCAAGCTTCAGCTCACGTTCTTGATTCTCCCCTGGTTGAATGTATTCTTTTGTTTCCGAACCGACTTTGATTCCGTAAATTGGTGGTTGAGCAATATAAACATAACCGGCCTCAACTACAGGACGCATATAGCGGTAAAAAAGAGTTAACAAGAGTGTACGAATGTGTGCCCCATCGACATCGGCATCGGTCATGATAACCAGTTTATGATACCGTGCTTTAGATAAATCATAGTCAGCACCAAAACCAGTTCCCATCGCTGTAAAGAGTGAACGGATTTCTTCATTTGCTAAAATCTTATCCATTGTCGCTTTTTCCACGTTCAAGATTTTACCACGGATGGGCAAAATAGCTTGGAATTCTCGATTACGGCCAGACTTAGCAGAACCACCAGCAGAATCCCCTTCGACGATGAAAAGTTCTGTTTGTTTAGGATCATTGGAAGAGCAGTCCGCAAGTTTACCAGGCAAGTTAGAAATCTCTAAACCGGATTTTTTACGCGTTACTTCACGTGCGCGTTTGGCCGCAATACGTGCCTTGCTTGCAAGAATCCCTTTCTCAACAATCTTCTTCGCAACTTGAGGATTCTCAAGCATAAAGGTTTGCAAAGCTTCTGAGAAAAGCTTATTGACGATACCTGTTACTTCACTATTCCCCAGTTTGGTTTTCGTTTGACCTTCAAATTGTGGATTAGGGTGTTTAACAGAAATGACAGCGGTCAAACCTTCACGAACATCGTCCCCAGTAAGGTTTTCTTCGTTATCTTTAAGAAGCTTTTGAGCCTTTGCGTAATTGTTTATCGCACGCGTTAAAGCTGTACGGAAACCTTGTTCATGCGTACCACCTTCATGCGTATTGATATTATTTGCAAATGACATGATTGTTGAATGGTAAGTTCCTGTATATTGCATAGCAACTTCGACAGTGATTCCATCTAACTCACCCTCTGTATAGATTGGCGTATCAAAAATAACTTCCTTGTTTTCATTGATAAAGGAAACATAAGATTGAATCCCACCTTCATAGTGGAACATAGCATGATTGTCTTCTTGGCCTTCACGTTTATCGGTAATAGAAATACGCAAACCACGGTTCAAGAAAGCCAACTCACGGACACGTGTCACCAACTTATCATAGTCAAAAACTTGAGTTTCGGTGAAAATTGTTGGATCTGGTGTAAAGTGAACGACTGTCCCTCGTTTATCTGTTTCACCAATAATGGCCAAATCTTCGACGACAACACCACGATGGTATTCTTGATAGTATTTTTGACCATCTTTATGTACAGTAACGTCTAACTGTGTTGAGAGGGCATTAACAACGGATGAACCAACACCGTGTAAACCACCAGAAACTTTGTAGCCGCCACCGCCAAATTTACCACCAGCATGAAGGATAGTAAAGACCGTTTCGACCGCAGGACGTCCTGTTTTTTCTTGAATGTCTACGGGAATACCACGTCCATCATCGACAACTGTAATTGAGTTATCAGGTTCAATAAACACTTCGATATGGCTGGCAAACCCCGCTAGCGCTTCATCGATCGAGTTATCAACAATCTCCCACACTAAGTGGTGCAATCCTTCCTTTGAAGTTGATCCGATATACATCCCAGGACGCATACGCACCGCTTCAAGTCCTTCTAAAACTTGAATTTGACTGGCATCATATTCTTCTGCCATTTTTTCAATTTGTTCTTTATTTTCTTCGTTCAAAATAATCTCATTTCTTTGAAAATACTTACTTATAATTATAGCACATTCTAGCTTTTTTTACTATATACTGCGAGCCATAAAAGCTTTTACTCCATCTTAATAATTTCAGAAAAAAAGCAGCTTTAAGCTGCTTTTTTGTTTAATATATTTTGTCTTTTTACTTAATTCATCCGAACTTTTGGTGATTTTTTCCATGACCAAGGAAGATAAATAACAAGCCAAAACATCAATACAATAAAAATTAAACCTAAGATATAATAAGAACCGAACACATCATAGATGGGTTCAAGTGGACTTCCCGGAACTGGTGTCCTTAGGAAGAAAAAATTTTGATTCCAAACTTGATTGAGGACTGCACAAATCGGTACAACAATCGACAAAAAGACAGCAGAGCGCCAGAGTTCACGCCATTGAGGGACAAAATCGCCTGCAATCAGACGCATTAAAACATACGAGATAAGTAAGCAATGAATCAAAAAGCTCTGCCATACAAAGACATTAACAAAATCATTGGTTACCCAGTTCGGTGTCACAAGTGCAAAAATTGCTCCAGGTAAAGTTAAGCTATACAAGAGCTCACGACTCGTCTTATTTGAACGCATTGCATCAAAAACAATAATGAATATGCCAAGTCCACACAGCTGCAAAGGCAAGTCTGCGTACAAAAATTGATGAGTCATCACTAAAATGATATCTCTAATGATTTCGAGCAACAGGGTAAACGAGGCAACAAGTAGACGTAACAGTTTACGTCTCTCGTCATTTGCGCGCAGATAAATACGAATCAAGCCAAAACTGAGCAGTGCTAGAACAGCAAGGGCAAAAAAGTGATTGGCACTAAAAAGGCCAAAGCCTGGCCCAACTGCTTTTTCATTCGATATAAAAAAAGTATTCATTGTGGTTCAGTTTACTCCATAATGTCTGATAATTTTTTGATGCTTCGCGTTGCTTGGGGATACTCCTGCTGGCTATCAAAGAAAATAGTCGCAATACCCGCTGCACGACCGGCTTCAATGTCCAAAGGACGGTCACCAATCATCACCGTCTTCTTGGGGTCTAAATTATATTTTTGTACTAAATATTTTATTGAATCTGGTGCTGGTTTACGTGGGAAACCATTATCAGCAGTAACAACTTCAGTAAAATACTGAGAAATATGGGCTGCCTCAAGAATGTCCAGTACTTGCTTATCTCTATGAGAAATCATAAAGTTTTTGCAGTTCTGGCTCACGATAGTATGCAAAAGATCAACAGCACCTTCAAACAAAATTGGCTTGTCCAAAGCTTCTGCTTCTAATTTCCGATATGTTTCAAGAAACTGCGGTATATGACTCGCGTATTGGTCCACAGCATGTGCTGTAGAAACTTTGAGTGCTGCATAGACATCGTCATGCAAAACTACTCGTTCTTCCTTTTGCCAAAGTGCTGCAGCAAAAGCATGACTAGAATTTTCGTAATTATTAAGTAAAGTGCCACCTAAATCCCAGATATAGTTTTCGTAGTTCATTTGATAATTATATCACAGCCAAGGGCTGGCTTTCTGTTTTAAACTTATGCTTCTTATTTTCTAAGTAAAGGCTGTGTGCTACATCTAAATGAACCGCCCAAGCTTCGGGATATTTTAAAATCAAGGTATTCTGAGCGAATGCCTCGTGCTTCCAGAGCTTCGCCAATGTATTTAAATTCTGAATCTAGTATATATACCTCGTCATTTATTGGTAGACCATTTATTGCTAGCTTTGCAATATCTTCAAAAGGAACATTTATTCTATCCCAATTTTTAAGCTGTTCAGGTATACCAGTTAGAAAGGCTTCTTCACAGATAATCATTAGACCATCTCTAACTAGACTTAGAGCGCAATCAAGATGCAAAACATCATGATGAAGTTTAACCTCAATCACCTGATAGCCCCAATGTGCTAAATAAGCTTTAAGCCATAAATAGCCATTATGATTGCTCGCTTTACCTGAATTTCCTACAAATACTGTTTTTCCTAAAACGAGGATATCGCCACCTTCTAAGAAAGGTCCACTCTCATCCGTTTCTCCTTGTGAAGTATCTGCCATTGGAAGAGAAACGTAAAAAGCATCGCTAGAATAGGCTTGTTCAGTGAGTAAGTTTCTTACGGGTAAAACCTCGTTGCGGCGATGGAAAAAGCGCATAGACCCTTCAATCAAAGAGTCACCAATCGTAAAGAACGGGTCACGTACAAAAAAGTTTGCAGCACCATAGACTTTTCCTTGTTCTTTCTCATAATCCGTGAGAAGACGTGGTCGCAAAACTTCAATATCATATTTTTCTAACAAAGCTTGTAGATTAGTACGCTCTGCTTCCCATTTTCTTTGTCTTTCAGGAAATACTTCTGCATAATTTTTTCCACTGGTGTCTTTATTATTAAACATATCAAGAACATCATCTTCAAGGAAGGAGCCATCATCATTGGTATGCTCTTCGTGAGGTAAGATAAATTCCGATTGTGTTAAAACTACACGTCTCAGTGGTGCAAACTCACTTGTAACACCTATCTCATTTGCATTGCTCATTTTTATTTCCCTCCTTAAAAACTAAATTGTTAACTAATTCTTATATTATAACATTTTGTGATTTTAAAAAGTCCTCACATTGGTGAGGACTAAAGATGTTACAAAAAGAGTATTATTTGGAATAGTTATATTATACATTCGTCTTCTTAACCAAGACTAAAAAAGACTGCTTTTTTAATGAATTAATATCTTTTTTCTAGATTTGTCTGAATTTTTATATATTTACTATAATATAATAGTAATTTTGACCTTAAACAAGGTTTAATTAAGTTTTAAATGTAATAACAATAGTTACAACACTGATGAATATAGGCTCCTTTTAAAGCAATTACAAAGATACGAAATTATTTATTCAAAGCTTTAAGGATATCCTAGAAATAACGAACTGTTAAGGAGAACTTATGACACTTTTAGGCGTAAAAATAGATAAATATTTTATGCGGGATTTACTGATACTACTGATCGGCGTAGGACTATATGTCCTATCTGTACAGCTTTTCGTCATCCCCAACCGACTAGCCAGTAATGGCGTTGCTGGATTTTCTGTATTGATGGACTTTGTCTTTGGTGTTAATCCAGCTTTAACTTTCTTCCTCGTTAATGTGCCACTCTTTACTTTTGGCCGTAAATACTTATCTTCGCGTGAGCTTCTTCTCAGTATTCCGGGTGCAGCCGCTATGAGTGTCTGGATGATAATTTATGAAGCAATCGGAATTACAGGGATTCAGTTTTCTAATATTGTCTTTGCTGGTATTTTCGACGGAATTCTCTCAGGAACAGCTGCTGGTTTAGTCATTATTTCTGAAGGAACCTTTGGTGGAACGCTGCTTCTAGGACGAATTTTAGAAGAAAAATGGAGCTTCAAAGTAGACAAAGTTTTATTTGGTGGTGATGTCATTGTTTTGAGTCTTTCGCTTCTCACATACCTTACCTTACCCAATTTTGCTATCACATTGTTGTCTTGTTACCTCTTCAGTAAGGTCACTTTGATTGTTGGCCGTGCTGACTATCGTCAAGAACTCTTGCAACGTCTTTCATTCATACGTCTACCTCAGTTTGGTACTCAAACGATTAAAGAACGAAATAGAAAGTAAGAAAAAAAGTTTCCAAAAATGTGGAAACTTTTTTATTTGTGTTCAAAAGCGAAGCTACTGGCATATTTTTCTAGCATAACAAGTGTTGAACCTATCCACAAATTGAGACTTTTTTGTTATACTAGTGACATGACATATGATAAAAAGCGCCGCAAGGCGACTTCTAAAATCCGAAGTTTCTTTCGCATTATTTTCCAGCTTTTGATTTTTCTCTTTGTTGCAGCTAACCTCTTGAATTTTAGAGTGATACAAACCAGTGATAATCGTAATGACACTGAGCTTGCCAACCAAGTTGAAACAATTACAGAATATAACTTCATTCGTACTATAGCACCATATGCGCAAGAATCACAAGAAAAGTATAATGTTCTCGCTTCTCTGACTTTAGCTCAGGCTACTTTGGAAAGTAACTTTGGTCAAAGCGGACTTGCCGCAAAATATTACAATCTTTTTGGTATCAAAGCTTACGGAAATGTCCCCACAGTAACTTTAGAAACCAAAGAATTTGAAAATGATAAATGGGTGACTGTAAAAGCGCAATTTCGCGTTTACGATGGTTGGAAAGAATCTGTCGAAGGACATGCCTATCTCTTTACTAAGGGCACTACATGGAACCCTAAGCAGTATGCGAGCGTTTTAGCTGCGAAAAACTATAAAGAAGCTGCGAAAGCGGTGCAAACTTCTGGTTATGCAACTGACCCAGCCTATACTGAAAAGCTCATTCAAATGATTGAGAGTTACGGTTTAGATCAATACGATAAGATTTAGTCTTTCTTTCTCAAAGACATAAAAAACGTAGAAACAAAAACTCTGTTTCTACGTTTTTTATTTTATTCAAACAGGAATCTACTCTCCTACTGCAAAATCATGCCCTTGCCTGAAGCATAATCAATTTGAATACCTGGCTGCACATTTGGAATGAAAACATTAAACTCTAAGCTTCCATCTTTCGACTTGGCTTCCATATGCGTCCCTGAGGGAACGAGATCATTCCCATCATACATAGGTTCTACACGATAACGGACTGTTTTATTCTTATCGAGCGCTTTACGCACTAAACCTTCATAATAGTTTTGCCCTGTATTTTCCTCGTTGCCATTACTTGCCTGATTGGCCCAAGCGGTTTGTGTACTGATATTTTGTGGATTTGCTTCAGAAGCATCAAAGCCTTTAATATTTCCAGCTAGCGCGTAGCCAATTGAATGTCCTCGGTTATAGAGTGTGCTGTATGAACCAGAAGGAATCATGAGTTGTTTCCAGCCTACAGGATTTATTTTCGCACTGTTGGACTTTCCATCTGCTCCCGTTGTTTCTGAACGGTTTTTGTACTGGCGGCTTTTTTTTTTTGGGGGGGCATTTGCCATTATGGCAGTTGAGGAGTGCATTGGCAAGTTTGGGACGACCTAAAGCATCTTGTTTTGCCAGTTGAACATAAGGTGCACTGTTAACTTTAGCATCCAAGTCTGTTTTATTGTCATTGACAATAAAGGCACCAGTTCCATTATAAGTGACTGAATCTTTGAGGTTCTTTTTAATTGAAGGTGTCAAAACTGATTGTGCTAAAGATTGTGTCGGCACTTTGTCTTTGACACTGCCATAATCTACCTTGCTAAAATTCTTAAGTTGCTGGCTTTGCGCTGGCTGATTCAGTGATGGTGTTCCTGTGACTGTCGACAATATTTCGGGATTCGACTTTAGAAATCCTAAACCAAGAACGACAACTGTTCCTAGAATCCCTGCCCCTGCTTTCAAACCTGTTTGTTTTTTCTTTGCCATCTTCGCTCCTGATTTTATCTTATTACTGTTCAATGTTTGTTTCTTCTTGTCTCAAAAACAACATAAAGAAAATAGACTTTCGTCTACTGCTACTTCCCTTTATTAGATTAGGGATTTCTAAAAAGTTTATCGTACTGTTCTTGCGTACGAATCATATTTAAATCTAAATGTCCACCATAGCTCGACAATTGTCCGCGGTCCGTGAACTGGTGCATGTCATAGTTCAAATCTGTTTTAGGAGATGTATCCCACATCCCGGTATTTCGACCATAATCAGCCATCCAAATTGAACTAAAATGGCTAGAGTCAATCTTATGGTCAGTCAAGAACCAATCTTGCGCGTAGATACCTATATTCTTGGCACCTAGGCTCTTAAGCTCCTCACGGAAAGCATCCACACCTTCGCTCATGTTATCCATGCTGACTTCTTCAATATCCAGCCAATAATACGTTGGTTTAAAAGGATGAGCCCGCTCATAAAAAAGACGTGCCTGTTCTTTCATCTCTTCAACATTTTTACCATTGACATAGGCATATACAGCAACAGGAACACCACGCTTTTGCAATTCGCTCATATGCGTTTTAAATTGACGATCTTCACCACTTTTATAAGCTGCTGCATTGTCCTTACTTGACTTTCCTGTCTGTACACGTACGACAGCACCAATGACTTCTTGACTCATTAAATTATAATCAATATCTTCTGGGCGTTGCCATGCGGAGATATCTACTACAAAACGGTTCAAATCAACATCATCATTGCTTAATGATTTATTTACAACCACCGTTTCTTCTTTTTCATGCGTCGCTGCCATTTCGGGAACCTGGTATCTTAGGTTACCAAAAGCAAAGACCAGAGCAGTAAAAATTCCAGCAACAATCATGGTTGCTAGAGGGGTAAGCTTTTTTCTCATATTACTATTTTCACTCTTCATTCACACTATTGTAACATAGATTAGAACAATATCTTTCAGATATGCATACTTAATCTAACAAAAAACGCTCAAAAACTTCATTTCCTAATTCAAATCCTTTTTCCGTCATCTGAATCCGTCCATCAGCTTCAAACAACATTTTTTGAAACGCCAATTCTTCAATGATTGTGCCATAAACTTCTTCAAGTGTTTGACCAAACTTTTTATGGAAACGTTCAATGGATACGCCATTTTTTTTGCGTAAGCCCAGAAACATTTCCTCCTCAATCCTTTGTTTTCTTGTCAATACTTCTTCATTTACACGTTTATTTTCCTCGCGTAAATAATGATGAACAGGTCCATGATTTTTATAACGAATGCCATCAAGATAACCTGAAGCTCCAGCTCCAATGCCATAGTATTCCGCATTGTCCCAATATGTCATATTGTGCTTACTTTCATAGCCGATTTTTCCAAAGTTTGAAACTTCATAATGCGAATAACCTTTAGAAGTCAGCATTTCAATAATATACTCATACATATCCGCATTGCGATCATCAGATGGTAAACGGAGGCGTCCACGACGTTGACGATTCATGAATACTGTATGATCTTCTAGTATCAGGCTATATAAGGCAACATGGGGAAGGTCCAATTCTAAGAATTTTTGAACATCCCGCTCAACCATTTCCATCGTTTGGTTCGGTAAGCCATAAATTAAATCTATTGTGATATTTTCAAATCCGGCAGCACGTAGTCTTTCGATTGAAGAGTAAACTTGTGCTTCAGTATGTGTTCTCCCAATTTTTTTCAACAGTTTATCATCAAACGATTGTACACCAAGTGAGATGCGGTTCACAGGCGAATTCGCTAAAACAGCAAGGACTTCATCTGTTAAATCAGAAGGGTTTGCTTCCACTGTGAACTCTTCAAGTTCTTCTAAATCAAGCGTTTTTGTCAGATGCGTGAGTAATTTTTCAAGCTGATCTGCAGGTAAAACACTCGGTGTCCCACCTCCAATATAAAGCGTTTTTAAACTACTAATATCATAACTATCATATTCTTTGAGCAACTCATCAATATAGGCTTCGACCGGTTGTCCCGTCATCAAAACTTTAGCAAAATCACAATAGTAACAAATATGTGAGCAAAAAGGGATATGTACATAAGCTGCTTTTGTTTCGTTCTTTTTCACTTTATTTCCTCTTCATTATTTGTTTCTATGATTTTTACAAATTTTTCATTTTACGCTAGTTTTTATCGACTTATCTTTCACTTTTAAAATCACTGTCATTAAGATGTTTAATAGAAAAAGGTAAACAGGGAAAGCAAGATGTGCAAAATCCCAAGTACTTGTAGCGGGAAGGGCAATTCCCGTGGTCACTATTCCCGCAGCAAAGGGCTTAATGCTTTCAGTTTCAGGATATCTCCAAGCTTTAATCAAGGTAGGCAAAGCTGCTAAAGCATCACTCATGATGGCCAATAAAATCGCCAGATTAGAATTCTGTGTCAAATACCAGATGACTAAGGTGATCAGTGAAACTATTCCACAGGACAAGTCAAAAAAGGTTATTTTCCAAAAAGACTGCTTATTTATAAAGGAAGCGCCAAAAACAAGCAAGGGCGTAAAGCCAGCCATAAAAACAGGAATTTGACCAAGGCTAAACCCCGACGAAGAAAAGGTGGCAAAAAAAGCAATCATTGGCGCTAAAGCCCAGAGAAACCAAGTTACTTTATTGGGAATAACCCAGCCTTTGAGTGTGGCTCTAACGTAGCCCAAAGCAAAATACAAGGTAACAGCAGCACTCAAAATAAGTAAATATGCCATCTTGCCGCTCTCCTTTACTGGTAAAAACTCATATCTTACTATTGTAACAAAAAACGAGCGAAAATTTTATCATTTTAGACTATTTGAGTCAATTTGTTTTCTATTTATTGTGTTATAATTAATAACTATTTCATATATATCAACTATCTTTGAGCTTGTTTTATAAAAAGGGGCACAAAAGGGGCACAGAGATTTTCTTGAATTCTTATATAAAAAAAGAAAAATTATCGACTAATTCAATTTTTTTCATTGATTTAGATGTTATTTTTATATCAATATTTGTGTAAAGGAGTGATTTATGGTTGATCGTTCTTATAGCCCCTACGAATCTATTCGTAATTACCATGATAGAGGTATGATGAAGTGGAGTGCATTTGCTACTGGTGAGCTGACTGAAGCTCTAAAGAAATATACTGAAGAACAACTTATTAAAGATTCAATAGATGAAAGATATCGTGATTCTTATGATGAGGAGTGGTAATAAAAAGACTTGCCAAAAGCAAGTCTTTTTATTTTATCTCAAAACAAAATTTTTATTTTTTTGTAAATAATGAATTTTACCTGTTTCACAATCCTCTGTATATATTGCAAGCACCTTATCTCCTGGTGGTAAAATCTTCGATTTTAAGTTAAGAGCTGTATTAGGATGGTACATCTTATCTGAATCATCAAATTTTAAACCAATAGCAAGAAGTAGCTTTGCTGTTCTAATTGATGAATCAAAAGCCAGCTTTTCGTATATTCCTTCTCCTGTCAAAAAACAGTGGCTTGTGAAGAGATCTGGAAGTGATGCAAGTGCTGATAATTTTTGAAAAGTCGTTCCATCTTTTTTTATCATAATATTATGGATAGTAAATCTATTCTTTCTGAAATCTCTCCACATTGCATTTGCGCCACCATTATAAGATATCCCGAACATGTGTGGTACATTCTTCTTAGTAATTTTCAGAACTACTTCTCTTTCTTTTGTACAGATAATAATATCTTTATTAAGTAAATTTTCGTCTATGAATAAGAGAACTTTTTTAATTGTATCCAACATATTATTAAGGAGTAATATTTCATTATTAGATGGCTTCTTAAATTTTGGATCGATCTTCATAAGTCTCCTACGCTCAAAAAACAAGCACCCCGAATTTGGGGTGCAAAATAATTTCTGAAGGGAATTTTTATGGTGTCCGCCACCTCTCGCCACGTAAAGCAGCCTAATAGTATCGAGTTATCGTACTCGCAACGATGCTCAACTGAATGAGCTTTTGCTTCGGATTATAGTGTTCCCTTACACTGAAAGGAGATAACAACAAACAGAAAACACACAGAGTTTTTTCATGTTTTTATTATCTAAAAGTATTATAACAAGTTTTAAGTATCATTTGTTGCACAATGACCTTACAAATAAATTACATAAATTACAATTCGGAATATATTTATATTTCATCAATTAACACAAAAAAACCCTAACCATTATGGGTAGGAGTGATTTTAATTAAAAATTTAATAGATATAGGAGTGTCTACAATAAATTTTCTAGATTTTATTATGAATAATATATAGTTATAAAAGATTCACTTTGTCATTTTCCGCTCTAAAATTTCTGAGAAACTGACGGCACTTATTGGGATAAGTAATGCAACATAAGGTAAAAAGTATCGTGGTTGTGTTTCCCATATAAATTGATGGAATACTGCTCCTCCTAAAAATATAAGAATCAGTAAAAATATATCAAGATCTATCTTAAATCTTTTCCGAATGATAAAAATTAGGCTTCCCAGAAGCATTAAGATTAAGAATGGTCTTTCAATATAATTAGTTATTGTCTTTGTTTCTACCAAAAATTTGGAGATTGGGGATTCAAATCGTGCTTCTTTGTCCTTAAATTGAGGCAGCGATATTGACTGTATACTTTGTGTTAATGCCAAACTTTCTAAAGGTAGCTTTTGAAACATTCGTTTACGCTCACCATAACTTCTATAAATATAAACATTTCCTGATAAAGACGGATCCCCCCATGAAGCTATTCCTTTCATTCCGAAAAATTTAATAGCTTCTACAGGATGTTTTACCATATCTGTCATCCTAGAACTGATAAACTCTTTATAAATTTTATCTCTACCTGTAACATCCTTAGTATAATCTATTTTTGAAGCCTTGGGATGCATCTCCTTATATTTAACAAGTGCCCAGTTTTCAAAATCATTATACATCCCAGGTTGTTCATAACGTAACCCTTTCGATGTCAATGTATCTTCATCCGCTAATGCCATACCCACCCAAGAAATTGTAGGCTGTGCATACTTCGAAGTATAGTTGGGAATCATTTTCTGAGTCGTAAATTGAAAAACTATCTGTAAAGTTAACGCCACAAGTAAAGGAATAATAGAAAGTTGATGATTTAAACTAAATTTTCTATCCCTCACTATTCTTAGGATGAGATATAGAAAAATTCCAATAATAAATATTGTAGTATTGGTACGAAGTATCCAGGCAAGACCCAAAAACAAACCAGAAAAAATGCCATTTAGTATTTTTTTAGTATCCGTTTTTACAATTTTGAATAATAGTAAAAGAGAAAACAATACTAAAGCTAGACTGATTAAATCATTATACAAATATGAAATCATAAAAAAGTAAGGAAATGCAAAGAATAGAAATTGAATACAAATCCTTTCAGCCTGCTCATTATGCAATAACCTAGTTATTCTAGAAAGAGAATAAAAAATACCTAGCACTGATAATGCGTTAAAAACATACATTAAAGACCATGCATCTCTTCCAAATATTTTAAATATCGCTTGATACATAAGTCCTAATCCCAGATTATTAGGATAATATTCGACATAAGATATGATTGAGGAAGGGCTCACTACAAAACCATTTACTACAAAATAAGCATCTGAAAATGGTGGACAAAAAAATAATACTGATATTACAATACCAAAGATACTTGAATAAATCATAAGAATCTTCTTTAAAGTTTTTGTAGTAATATTCAAACTTTTAATGACTCTAAAAAGGACATACTGCAATAGAGAAAAAGCTAAGAAAGCTATCAAAACCAAAAATGGATTTTGTGTATGTACATCTGGCGCTTTTCCTATACTTAATGGAAATAAATTAAGCGAGAATAAAAACTGAATAAGTAAAATACTAAACAAAGTAATCGATGTTAAAAAGGATACAAATATAATAAAATACTTTACTATACTCGAATTATTTTTGTTGCTTTCATATTTTTTCTCTAGTCGCTTTAAATTCACTTGATTACATCACTTTCCAACTCAATTATATATTCCTATTTTATTAGAAAAACAATGAAAACACCAGTAGGAACTAAATTTTACTATATTTAAAAACAAAAAAAGCCCGGTCAATCGACCGGACGGTTTATTTTTATTTAAAATCGATTAAGCAATGCATCCGCATTGAACCAAATCATACCTGCATTGAATGGTTGAGTAAAGTTCACACCTACCCCATTTGAAGCTGTATCATACTTGTCAATTGTACCACTCATATCAACTGTCAAGACATCACCCACTTTTACGTTTGCATTCTCTGGAAGATTTACCAAAGCAAAAGGAATACCGTTATTAGTCCAATTAAAGGATTTATCTTTCCCTTTCCCTCCATTGGCCAAGTCATAATTACCAAATTGCATCCCTCCATTGACATTTTTGATTACATCAACTTTAATTTTTGCAATTGTAAATCTACCTTGGTATTTATTTTTGAAAGTATCAATAGCACTTGAAGCAGAAGCTGGTGGTACTGGAGTCGGCTTAGAACTCTCCATTATATTTTGCCATACCTCAACATAAGACGGTTTATTTGCTGCATAATATTGATTCCAGTTATGCTCTGAAACTGCTGTTCCGGCTTGTCCACCAGTCCAATAGTCAACACTGATAAAGGTATTGGCATCTTTCATAACACCAACGTGACCGCCTGCTCCCCCTGAGGTGCTTATATCTGATCCCCAAGACATTAAGACGATTTCTCCACCCTGTGCATCCCAATCTTGGTTTTTTGAAATACAAGTATAGCCATTTGCCTGCAAATAACTAGCCAAGGTTACTGTTGAATACAGATATGCATACTTTGCCGCGCCTGCTTCAAAGATTGATTGTGTAATTGATCCAGAACAGTCTGCCGTACCATCTGCTCCATTTCGAGAGCCGTACATAGAATAGGTGAGCTTCCCTTTTCGATTGTCAAACCAAGAAACAACTTTTTTATTATCAACTGCCATTTTACATTCCTTTCCATGCAGCTTCAATAGCATTATCAATTTCTTCAAAAGAAATGTCCTCAAGATTATTCTCAAGGACTTTTTTATTAATATAAGCAAATGCTGTACGCTTCTTTGCTTCATTTGATGTATTGAGCTGCTCTGACTGTTTTACAGCTTCCATTGCAAATTGTTTGAGTTGCTCATTCATAAAATTACTCCTTCTCCTGCAATTTCAACACACTTGCCGAATCATCACCAACAGTACCACTTCCAATAGATGTGAATACTGATACCAGTGTTGCTAACAATGCCACACTTAAAGCATTTACCCAATCTACATCAAGAACGCCAGTAGCCCCGGATAATCCTACAGCTACCAATGACTGTGCGAATGTTTTGATAGCACGTTCTAATGTGTCTTTCCAAAATGTTTTGTTAGTAAACATAGCTTCCTCCTATTTTTCCATATTATTTAGCCTTAAAGTATTTGATTGAGATATGACTTCAATCGTATTTACTCGGCCATCAAGTCGACTAATTTCTTTTGTGTGGTCATCAGCAATCGCAAACAACTTTCCCTCGTTCTCTTTTCTTGAACCATTCATTTCTTCAATCCGCTGGCTCAATGTATTTACTGATTGAGTGACCGGCTTAAAAATAAAGTGGTTCATAATCCATGAAATAAAGGTTACAAAACCACCAATGATCGTAACTGTTGCTCCTACTTCTGCAATGGTTAGACCAAAAATTGTATACATCTCGTGTTTCCTCCTTTCTAATCGATAAGACAATTTGTATCAAATCCTGTAATTTGGAAGTTGTTACCTATATCAGCACTAGGGGACAATGTTAGTGCTCCAGATGTAGATAAAAACATGCGAACCTGTGTTGTTGTTCCAATTACTCCACCGTACCACTCGTGTTGCTGACTAATTTTAATAGGTATTTTTCCAAACTGTACATCTTTTGAAGCTGTTGAGGTAACTGTATTAATACGTCCTCTAAGATGAATAGCCCCTTGAAAAATACGATATTGTAATGGAAAACCACCCGATTTGAACCCATTCATTGTCTCAATATCTTGCCAACCTGAATCATTTAATAAACCATCTAGGGTTTTAGATACTTCTTGAAAATTTGAATCGATGGCTTCTGCACCATTAGCCATTCCTCGATATATTTTTTCTAGTTTTTCCATTAGTTGAACCACCCTTCTTCTTTCAATTCTGCAACAACTTCCGCATACCACAAACTAGGTACATCTTCGAGTTTGTATGCACCCTTTTTTATATACATAACGTACAATCCCACCATGATTATTTCCCCTTTTCTAATTGACTTACTTTTGCTGCCAACTCAAAAATAGCTAGGTTTGCTTGTTCAAATTCTTCTGGAGAAACAATATCTACCGTTTCCCACTTATTCTCAACCCAGTCAAAACCTGTTATAAGCTTTCCTGCTTCTTCTGGTGGCTTAATATCGGTAAAAGGTCGAGCAATAATTTCATTATCTGGAGCTTGCCATTCTGTGAAATTTTTACCTGTTACTTTATATACTGTCTTTGACATATTAATTCCCCTCTATTTTTTCTTCTAATTGAACAAGTCTTTGCAATAAGTTATCTTGCGTAGGTGTTGCTTTATTTTTGGTAATTACAACTTGGCTTTCGTCTGTGTTTTCTCCAATAGGTTCGCCCCCATCAACGTGGACCATTAAACTTCTTACACCATCAAAGAGAAGGTATTCTCCACTTTCCGGACGATAATTGAATTTAAAATTTTCATAATCTAAAGCAACTTGAATAACAAGTTCATTGTTGGCCCATGAAACGATTCTATTTTCTACTATTTTTGGTATTGTTCCACCAAACATTCCATCCGGTTCCTCTCCCAATGGGGCATTTCCTAAACCGTATTCCCATGTATCAATATATACTGAAGGTAAGGCATTCATTATACGGCTAATAGTAATCTGCACCCCTTGTGGAACAAAAGCAATAAGTAGCTTTTCAATATTTTCAAGACGATCATCAAGTACCGGGAAGTCCCCAAAATATTCACTACTTCTGGCATTAATTACTTCACTGTCCTGTGTAGCATTAGCAATTACATTTTTAAAGTCATTTTCAAGATTTGTTTGTCGCTCTTCTACATCCTCTTGACGTTTTCTATATTGTTCTATCCATTTTTTTAAATTTAAGACCCAATATCCACACCAGCGCATAAATAAGTAAATTATTTTTCGAACTGCTTTTGAACTTGCTTTAGTCCACATTCCTTCGGATAGCTCAAGAATATACTCATCCTTAGGTCCTTTGTTGATATACTCTGGTTCTTCAAGATTAAAATCCTCAAAGTCTGTCAGGTAGTCTTCATCGTTCGGCTCAGAGGGTTTTATTTCAGGTTCTGTTTTTAGCGGCACATAATCTTTTGACAATTCATCATATTTAGACATGGAGCTATACTATAAAAGTGGACAGAAAATTGTGTGTTATAATCTGTCTATTAAGACACAAAAATGAAAGGACTTTTA
>OBXO01000259.1_pt1 | contig 52899 bp, 48 predicted proteins | sample 1501431 | NCBI WGS metagenome assembly OBXO01 (sample SAMEA2580163, study PRJEB22360) | human gut metagenome | biome: human gut; feature: human-associated habitat; material: faeces | place: Denmark | collected 2008/2010
GACCTCGCTAAGCACCGGCGGACTCCCATGTCCCCTCCGCAATTGATTCCGCCTACTTCCCCCGGTCAGGGTTTCGCCGGGGACGGAAGACTCAGGCGAAGGTTTTCGCATACCGGACAAGGTCCGCCCCCGCACTTAACGCGTGAGACTATCAGCGGCCGCAGCCCCAAACCACGACAATCTTCCCCTGGGACGAAATACTCATACACACACCCCACCGCCCCGTCCGCTGGCCGTACCGGCGGCGTCCTCACCTGCTTAACTAATTAGGGAGAATATAAAAAATGAACAAGAAAGACAGAGAAAACCGCAGCGTGCATAAGAACCGAAGCGGAGTTGATACGACATGGATACTTGCCGGAATACTGGTGGTATTATTAATTGTGGCTACAGTGGTTTACATTGGTAAAAAGACAAGCGGAACCGGTGACAGCGGCGCATCCGCGGCACCAGCCGGGGTGACGGGGAGCGGTGAGCCGTCGGCAGGCAGCGGCGGAATGACTGGGCCGGGGAAAGAGGAGCAGTCTAATAATGAAACCGGAACAGAAACAGGGGCTGGAACAGAGCTGGAGACAGAGTCCGGAGCAGAAACAGGGCATGAGACAGAACCGGAAACGGAACCTGTAACGGAACCGGAAACACAGCCGGTACGGCTGGAAAGTCTCAGCGGCCTGGCGCCCGGTACGGTTCTTGACACGGAGCAGATCGATTTTGACCATCTCGACCGCTATTTTATGAGCTGGCAGATCGAGGAGGGGGATAACCTGCACCAGCGCATTGACGGGAAATCTTACCGTGACAATCCCTATGTGCCGCTCAGTTCCCTGCGGTACCTGAAGATGCCGCATTATAATTTCGACGGCCGGATTCAGGTGGGGGAAATGATCGTTAACAAGGATATACAGGATGATGTGATAAGCATATTCAAGGAATTATTCCGTTCCGGGTATCAGATTCAGTCTATGTACCTGATAGACAACTACTGGACAGGAGATGCGGAGACTTCAGATTCCGCGTCTATCGATGAGAATAACACATCGGCCTTCTGCTACCGCGAAATCTCCGGGGGCGGAAATCTGTCGAATCATGCGTATGGCAGGGCGATTGATATAAACCCGCAGCAGAACCCTTACGTTTCCTATTCCTCCGGTTCGCCGAAATGGGAGCATTCCAATGCCAATGACTATATTAAGAGGGATACGGGACTGCCTCATGTGATAACCCATGAGGATCTGGCGTATAAACTGTTTGCCAAACACGGATTCCGTTGGGGCGGGGACTGGAACAATCCGAAAGATTACCAGCATTTTGATAAAAATAAAAAATGAAAAAAAGGGGATCATAACAGCTTATGCGGTCTGAATTGTTACAGGGCATCAGCAGTCAAGCGCAGCCAGGCGGAAAATGGTATTCTGTATAGCAACGGAGGCCCTGCTTTCAAAGGACAGAAGGATTTTGGACATAGCGGTGGAGCTGGGTTTTTCCTCCCACGAACATTTCAGCAGAACCTTTAAGTCTACCTTTGGGATGACGCCGGAAGAATACAGGAGCCATCCAGGGCCGGGACGGAAGCGGCGGCCGGTCCGTCAATTCTAATATCGGAAATCAAATCAAATTTCGATCAGGTTATAATCCACTCCGGCCTCTTTCAGAATCCGTCCCTCCCTCTTATGGCAGGTAAATACAATAATCTGTCCCCGGCAGGCTTTGGAAAGCCATGTCAGCGCCGTGCGCAGCCTGTCGTCATCATAGAGTACGAAGCTGTCGTCAAAGACGAGAGGCATCCGGTCTTCCCCGCCCTGGATAAACTTGGCGGCAGCCAGCCTCAGCGCCAGATAAATCTGGTCGGCCGTGCCGCTGCTGACCTGCTCCAGTGGAACCAGCTTTTTCTTTGTATTCAGGAATGCATTCAGGCTTTCATCAATGCTGATGCTGGTATAAATGCCGCCGGTGATGCCGCTGATCAGCTCCGAGGTTGTCTTATTCAGATACAGCCCGAAAGAATCCCGTATGGACATGGAAAGCTCCTGCATCGTCTCCTGGGCCAAATCAATCGCCGCGATATCCTGACGCAGCCGTTCATTCTCAGTGATAATCCGTTTCAGCGCGGCCGCCCTGTCTTTGCAGTCGGCCAGATGCTCCAGCTTCTTTTCCAGCTCCCACTGGATGCGCTGCTGTTTCTCAATCACCTCGCTGCAATTGTTCTGGCGCTCCCGCAGCGTTGAGATTTTTTCCGTCTGCAATTTAAGCGTTTCTTCTGATTTCGCCATCATCTGGCAAAGCCTTGTAAACTCGCCCAGACGGGAACGCAGGGCTTCCATGGCCTCATCGCTGATTGAACTGTCGCCCAAATGGCGTTTGAATATCTCCGAGAGGGTGGCGGTACAGAGTTTTGCCTCTTTGAGAAGGCGCTTTCTGCGGAACAGAGTAAAGAATCCGCCGGCCAGCAGCACAGCCACGCCGATGGCCAGGGCCATACCAGTGGTATAAGGTTTGAGCTTAACCGGCAGAACAGGAAGCAGCGTATTATACGGATAAAAATACCAGTAGAGGAAGTATCCGGACCCTGCCGCGGCTGCGGCGGCCAGCAAAAACAGTATGATGGGAACCATCCGTCCGCCGCCGCTCTGCGTAACGGCTTTCGAGTCATTATAGCAGCTGTATATCTCTTCAGCATTATTTAAATATGCGGAAATGGAGGCCTCATCGGAAAATTCATAGTCGTCCAGCATCTGGCGTCCTCTGAGTACTTTGTCAGCCAGCTCATCCTTTTCCTGCTGGTTCAACTCAATCTCTTCTTTGACACTGTCGCGCATCTTCACATATTCCTGCATTTGATTCTCATATTCCGGCGAGGAAATCTCTTTTTCAATATTGCGGATTTCACTTAAAAGCATCGTGTAGGTTCTCGCCGCCTCGGGGCTGAGCTGTGTTTCAAACTGTTTTTTCTGCCCCTTTAGGTAATTGGTTGCCTTAGTGATATTCAGGGCCATATTGCCGGAGGTATTCATGTTGGCAATATAATTCTTAAGCTCCGAGATCATTCCGTCCTCGGTGGCGCTTTTTAACTGGCTGATGCTGATGGTATTATTATAGACTGTTTCGCTTAATCCTCCCAGCAGCTCATCCATAAATGCCTTGGTCGGCTCGACCTCTTTTCCGAGGGTTTCATTTACAATGATAAATTCTTTTTTATTCTTCTGAAAGCTCCGCTCAATGCGGTATACAATACCGTCGGATTCCAGGCGCAGCTGTCCTTCGTAGGTTCCGCTGTTTTCCCATGGCTCGTACTTGCTGTAGGTATCCGTCCTCGCGGCCCGGCCCCTCTGGCGTTCGATGCCGAAGAGCATTCCGCGGATAAAGGTGTGAATGGTGGATTTGCCTGCCTCATTCTTGCCGTAGACAATATTGATGCCATCCTCAAAGGAGACAGACGTGTTATGAAATTTACCAAATCCGCTTATGTATAAATCCAGAAAACGCACTTTTGTTAACTCCTTTCATCGGTTGTGAGAAGCAGGGCATGAATTCCGTAAAACAGCGCTTTTTTTTCCACAGGGTTCATATCGGGTTTCTGAAGCGCCCGGATATAGAAGCCGATCATATCGCTGGGATGTTCGGCAAACAGCGCGCTGAAGTCATATTCCGGTTCTGATTCATCCAGGATATCGGATATTTTATAGCGGAGCAGCAGGGAGTCCAGATCAAATGTGATATCAGGATCCCTCATTCCCCGTACCCGGAACCGGTAGATGTTATCAGTTCCGCGCTTGTCAATCTCGTGGGACATTTTAAGGCATAGCTCCGTATTGGTGGTGGCAGGGGTGACATTTACAATCAAAGGGATGTAGCGCAGCTTTGACATCGGAATAAATTCAAGCTTGGTAACCAGCAGGGTGGATGGGTTAATCTCTCCGTAGAAGATACCGTGGGCGCCTGTCTCCGTCTTATCCAGCGGCTCAGGGGAGCCGCAGTAAGCCATCTTGCGTTCAATCAGAACTTCTGGCTTGTGGATATGGCCAAGCGCTATGTAAGAAAATCCGGAGTCTGCCAGCGCGGCCTTGTCGATTGGCGTGTGGTTCAAGTCTCCCCCGTGCCCAATCAGGATATGGATCCGGCCGTCGTGCGGCGCATAAGCCTGGTTCAGACGCGGCTCCGTAATCTCCGCAGTATGGTAGCTGAAGCCGGTCACCTCCGTGTTGATATCGCGGAAATAGTAGCTTGTCAGTTCTTCGCTGTCGATGAAGGTTACATTGGGACACCATGAAAAGCTTAAGACGGCGGAGCTTAAGCGGATCCTGTCATGATTTCCGGCGATTATAATAACCCGGACACCGGGGATGGTGGAAAAGAGGTAGTTGACCTCTTTTAAATCCTTTTGCAGCGGCTGGCGGTGAAACAGATCGCCTGCGATAAAAAGGCAGTCGGCCCCTGTTTTTCTTGTCTTTTCAATGATAGCGGCAAACGTGTCGCGGATATCGCGGGCCCGTTCCCTGCTCCATGGTTTGTCACTGTCCGGGGACATGCCCCAGTGGATATCGCCGGTATGTATAAACTTCACAATGATCCCCCTTTAATAGTAAATTCTGTGTAACGGCCCATCCTGTCTGAACCGTTTCAAATTTTTCCAGAATCTGATAATAGCAGACAGAGCTGCCGCAGATAAATCCGACGCGGCAGCTCCTAAGCCGATACTATAATTCACAGTTATTAACCGTTCTTGGGAACGGAATGATATCACGGATGTTGGAAACGCCTGTCAGATACATGACGCAGCGTTCAAATCCGAGCCCGAAGCCCGAATGCCTTGTGGAACCGTATTTTCTCAGATCCAGATAAAAACCGTAATCCTCTTTCCTTAGGCCCAGTTCGTCCATTCTTGCCACCAGTTTGTCGTAGTCGTCTTCCCTCTGGCTTCCGCCGATAATCTCGCCGATTCCCGGTACGAGACAGTCCATGGCGGCTACCGTCTTGTTGTCTTCATTTATCTTCATATAGAATGCTTTGATTTCTTTCGGATAATCTGTGACAAATACCGGTTTCTGGAAGATCTTCTCTGTCAGATAGCGCTCATGCTCCGTCTGAAGATCACAGCCCCAGAATACCTTGTAATCAAACTCATCATTATGCTCTTCCAGAAGCTTTACGGCTTCCGTATAGGTAACATGGCCGAACTCGGAATTAAGAACATGGTTCAGTCTGTCTAAAAGCCCCTTGTCGATAAACTGGTTAAAGAAGTTCATCTCTTCCGGAGCATGCTCCAGAACATAGCGGATTACATATTTTAACATGCTCTCAGCCAAAGCCATGTTGTCATCCAAATCGGCGAAAGCCATCTCCGGTTCAATCATCCAGAACTCGGCCGCATGGCGCGTCGTATTAGAGTTCTCGGCGCGGAAGGTCGGTCCGAAAGTATAGACGTTGCGGAAGGCCATGGCGTAAGTCTCGGCATTGAGCTGTCCGCTTACGGTCAGGTTGGTCGGTTTATTGAAGAAATCCTGTGCAAAATCAACGACGCCTTCCGGTGTCTTCGGCACGTTATTCAGATCAAGCGTAGTTACCTGGAACATTTCGCCGGCTCCCTCACAGTCACTTCCTGTGATGAGGGGAGTATGAACATAAACGAAATCGTGCTCCTGGAAATACTGATGTATAGCGTAAGCTGCCAGGGAGCGTACGCGGAATACGGCCTGGAATGTATTGGTTCTGGGACGAAGATGGGAGATCGTCCTCAGGTATTCGAGGGTATGGCGTTTCTTCTGAAGCGGATAATCAGAAGCGGACGGACCCTCAATCAGGATCTCGGTAGCCTGGATTTCAAAAGGCTGTTTTGCTTCCGGCGTGGCGACCAGCTTACCCTTGACGATGATGGCAGCCCCCACATTCAGTTTGGATATATCGGAAAAATTCTCCAGTGTATCATGATAAACGATCTGCAGCGTTTCAAAGTAGCTTCCGTCGCTGACGACAACAAAACCAAAGGCTTTAGAACCTCTGACGCTTCTTACCCAGCCGCCGATCTGAATTTCTTTATCAAGATAAGCTTCTCTGGAACGGTAAATCTCTCTTACGGTTACTAAGTTCATAATGTGACTCCTTCATTTATATAACTTTTTTGTATTTTCTTGTCAATGCTGTCATTATACTTTATTTTTCCAGTGGTTTCAAGGGGTTACTAAATCCCCGCCAGATAATTCTTCTGTATTGCGCGAACCGCTGTTTCCTCGAATGCCTGAACGTAGAGGGGCTTTTCAATATAGTTTAACGAAACCAGATCAATCTGGAGGAATTTATTGAAGTTTTTAACAGGAAGAATGTGGATGTATTCCTCCTCCGGGCAGTTCCTGTTATGGGGGTGAATCCGGCATAGCAGGTAATTTTGTTCCATCCGTTTAATATGGTCGCTGACACACTGCTGCGAGACAAATGCCCGCTGGGCCGCCCGGCTGATGCTCATCTCTTCGGCAACTAACAAAAAAATTTCCTGGTTGGCTTGCAAGAGTTTCTCCTTTCTAATCATGCCCGCCGTTAACGCGGGTTAATCCTCTTATAATTCTGACTTAACGGATCAGTGTATCATGTAAAAATACAGCATTTCGGTTTGCCGTCCCGGCTCGGCTCCGTCTTTCTATGAATTTTATGCCTTTTACAATCTTTCTCGGACTTAAAAAGCTGGCGGATATCATCGGCAGCATCGGGCCGTTTTTTGACGTCTGCCGGACAGTGCCACATAACCCGGGAAAATAGGGGGTACATACCTGCGAAATTCCCGTATTTTAGCGGTTTTCCGAGAAAAAAGGAAATATATGGGATGGGATTTGAAAAAATATATTAAAGGAAACACGGAAAATGTCGGAAAATGCACAAAAATAATACTAAATCTAGTAAAAATTTGTTCACTATTTTGGAAAAGTGTGCTATAATAGTAAGCACATAAATAGCTACACAAATCTATGCATCGAGGGGTGATATCGTGATTAAAAAAGAAATGATTGCAATGCTCTTAGCAGGAGGACAAGGCAGCCGACTCGGCGTGTTGACACAGAAGGTTGCAAAGCCGGCGGTTTCTTTCGGCGGAAAGTACCGTATTATTGATTTTCCGCTCAGTAACTGCATTAATTCCGGAGTAGACACAGTCGGAGTTTTAACACAATACCAGCCGTTGCGTCTGAACGCGCATATCGGAATTGGTATTCCTTGGGATCTTGACCGCAATGTCGGAGGTGTTACGGTTCTTCCTCCTTACGAGAAAAGTAAGGGAAGCGACTGGTATACGGGTACGGCAAATGCGATCTATCAGAACCTTGAATATATGGAGAATTATAACCCGGAATATGTATTGATTCTTTCCGGAGACCATATCTACAAGATGGATTATGAGGTAATGCTTGAATATCACAAAGCGAATAATGCTGATATAACCATTGCAGCTATGCAGGTGCCGATCGAGGAGGCAAGCCGTTTTGGTATCGTCATTACAGATGACAATAACCGGATTACTGAGTTTGAGGAGAAACCGGATAATCCGAGAAGCAATCTGGCGTCCATGGGTATCTATATTTTCAGCTGGCCGGTACTGAAGGATGCTCTGATCAAGCTGTCGGAGGAACCGGGATGTGATTTTGGTAAACACATTATTCCGTTCTGCCACGAGGCGGGTAAGAAAATCTTTGCATATGAGTATAACGGATATTGGAAAGATGTTGGAACCCTGGGGTCTTACTGGGAAGCCAATATGGAATTGATTGATATTATCCCCGAGTTTAACTTATATGAGGAGTACTGGAAGATTTATACTAAGAGTGATATCATTCCGCCTCAATACATATCCGAGAATTCTAAAATTGAGAGGAGTATTATTGGAGAAGGTACGGAAGTGTATGGTGAGATCAGCAACTCTGTGATTGGAGCAGGAGTTACGATCGGAGAAGGAGCTGTCGTCAGAGATTCAATTATTATGAAAGGAAGCGTAATCGGCGCAGGGGCTGTTGTGGATAAGGCCATAATCGCAGAAGATGTGACAGTAGGAGAAGGAGCAGTGCTGGGTGAAGGTGAGATGGCACCAAGCAAATATGATCCAAAGGTATATCAGTTTGAACTTGTGGTAGTCGGAGAGCGTTCCACGATTCCGGCCGGAGTCAGAATCGGCAGGAATACGGCGATTTCCGGAGAGACCACACCGGATGATTACCACGGCGGAGTACTTGAAAGCGGCGATTACATAATAAAGGCAGGTGGAGTACAATGAGAGCAATTGGTATTGTTTTAGCAGGCGGCAACAGCAAGAGAATGAGAGAGTTATCCAACAAGAGGGCGATCGCTGCAATGCCTATCGCAGGCAGCTACCGCAGTGTCGATTTTGCTCTGAGCAACATGAGTAACTCCCATATACAGAGTGTTGCTGTACTTACACAGTATAATTCCCGATCCCTGAATGAACACTTAAGCTCTTCCAAATGGTGGGATTTCGGCAGAAAGCAGGGGGGTATGTATGTTTTCACGCCGACTATCACAGCCGAGAGCAGCGACTGGTACAGAGGCACGGCAGACGCACTTTATCAGAATCTGGACTTCCTTAAGAAGAGCCATGAGCCGTATGTAGTGCTTGCCAGCGGTGACGGAATCTATAAACTGGACTATAATAAAGTACTTGAATACCATATTGAAAAAAAGGCAGATATCACGGTTGTCTGCAAAGATATGGGACCGGAAGTGGATGTTACGAGATTCGGTCTTGTAAAGACGAATGATGACGGCCGTATTACGGATTTTGAGGAGAAGCCGATGGTGGCGACCTCCAATACGATTTCCTGCGGAATCTACGTGATAAGAAGGCGCCAGCTAATCGAACTGATTGAACGCTGCGCGGCGGAAGACAGATATGATTTTGTAACTGATATTCTGGTGCGCTATAAGAATCTGAAGAGGATTTATGCATATAAGCTTCCAACCTACTGGAACAACATCGCTTCCGTGGACGCTTATTACAAAACCAATATGGATTTCCTGAAGCCGGATGTAAGACACTACTTCTTTAAAGAATATCCGGAGATTTATTCCAAGGTGGATGATCTGCCCCCGGCCAAGTACAATCCGGGCGCCATGATACGAAACAGCCTGGTATCCAGCGGATGTATCCTGAACGGAACGGTGGAGAATTCAGTTCTTTTCAAGAAGGTCTATGTTGGGAATAACTGTGTAATTAAGAATTCTATTATATTAAACGACGTATATATTGGGGACAACACTGTAATCGAGAACTGTATTGTGGAGAGCAGGGATACAATCCGTGCCAATACGACGCATATCGGTACACCTGACAACTTAAAGATTGTCATCGAGAAAAACGAAAGATTTACATTATAAAGAACAGACGGGAGAGGGGTTTGGTTTATGCAGATTACGGACGTAAGAGTAAGAAGAATTGAGAAAGAAGGCAAGATGAAAGCCATTGTTTCCATCACGCTGGACAATGAATTCGTAGTCCACGACATCAAAGTAATCGAAGGGGAGAAGGGGCTGTTCATCGCTATGCCGAGCCGCAAAGCTGCGGATGGTGAGTACCGTGATATTGCACATCCTATCAATTCCGGTACACGCGATATGATTCAGAGTATTATTCTTGCTAAATATGAAGCAACAGCCCTGGAGATGGCTGATGAAGAGGCGCATGAACAGGGCCAGGGGGGTTAAACGTTAAAAAACACATAAAAATTGCATAAATATGAAAGAAATTGCCCCGGGGTGCTGGACAAAGCCGCCGGGGCGTTTTATTATATAGAAAAATACTTCGCATCAAATGCGAATAAAACCAGGGGGGTTATAATTATGAGCGGTACAATATTTGCGCTGATACCGCCAATCGTAGCAATCGCACTGGCATTGATTACGAAAGAGGTGTATCTGTCACTTCTGATTGGTATTCTATCAGGCGCATTCCTTTTTACCGGGCTGAATCCGGTCCATGCGGTGGAAACCGCAATTTCCATTATGGGAGATAAGATTGGCGGCAACGTCAATATTCTTCTGTTCCTGTCATTCCTCGGCATAGTAGTGGCTCTGATTACAAAATCAGGCGCATCGAGGGCATACGGCGAATGGGCGGCACGTTCGATTAAGAGCAGGCGGGGAGCGCTTCTGGCGACTATGTTTTTAGGCTCCCTTATCTTTGTCGATGATTATTTCAACTGTCTGACTGTGGGTACAGTTATGCGCCCGGTTACGGACAAGCATAAGATTACCAGGGCAAAGCTGGCATATATTATCGATGCCACGGCAGCCCCAATCTGCATCATCGCTCCGATATCCAGCTGGGCTGCGGCCGTAGGCTCATCCCTTCCGGAAGACAGCGGTGTTGATGGGTTCAGCCTGTTTCTGCGGACGATTCCGTTTAATCTCTATGCAATCCTTACTATTATATTCATGCTCTTTATCATCCTCGGAGGATTTGATTTTGCGGCAATGAAGAAATATAATGAGCGTGTGGAGAGAGAGGGAAAAGAAAAGACGATTGATGCGGAAGCATTCACCATTGCAGGGAACGGAAAGGTTATCGATCTGGTTGTCCCGATTATTATTCTGATAGTTTTCTGTATCAGCGGCATGTTGTACACGGGAGGAATAATGGAGGGAGTGGGGATTGTGGAGGCTTTTGCCAACTGTGACTCCGCGCTGAGCCTGGTACTTGGTTCCTTCTTCACGCTGGTATTTATCTTCATATTCTATCTTGTAAGAAATGTAATCCGTTTTAATGAATTCTGTGAAAGTTTTACGATTGGTATAAAAGCAATGATTCCGGCCATCATGATCCTGTGCCTTGCGTGGACGCTGTCCGGCATCTGCAGTGCGGATTACCTGAATATCGGAGGTTATGTCGGTTCGGTCGTTGGCGGAAGCGCTCTGGTAGGCGCGCTTATGCCGGCCATCATGTTCCTGGTAGCCTGTGGTCTGGCATTTTCCACCGGTACATCCTGGGGTACGTTTGGAATCCTGATTCCAATCGCCTTTGCAGTAGTCGGCGCTGAAAACATGAATGCGCTGACAATTTCCACATCGGCAATCCTGGCAGGAGCTGTCTGCGGCGATCATGTTTCTCCGATTTCCGATACGACAATCCTGGCATCGGCAGGAGCGCAGTGCGATCACATTAACCACGTGTCCACGCAGATTCCGTATGTACTTTGTGTGGCCGGATGCTGTGTAATCGGATATCTGGCAGCAGGAATCACACAGAATGGCTGGATTGGAACACTGACCGGTCTTTTAGTACTGGCAGTTGTACTGTTTATCCTGGATCGGAAGAATAATCCGAAGTTTGCGGCCAGGCGTTAACAGACCGTATAAGGTTAGAAATTATAAAAAAAACGCATCAGAAAATTATTATAATTTGATTTGCTGGTATAAATTCCTCTGTTTTACAGATACTACATTTATGTAAAACGATACAGATAAATATGGAAAATGTAAGATGGAGGAATTTTTGTATGAAAGCTACAGGTATAGTTAGAAGAATTGATGATTTGGGAAGAGTGGTAATTCCGAAAGAAATCCGCCGTACTCTCAGACTCAGGGAAGGTACTCCGCTTGAAATATTTACGGACAGAGAAGGAGAAATTATCCTTAAGAAATATTCGCCGATGGTCGAACTGGCTGCATTTGCCGTTCAGTACGCGGAGGCCATGGCCCAGTCCACCGGGCTTATGGTTTGTATCACGGACCGCGATCAGGTCATTGCCGTGGCAGGCGGTCCTAAAAAAGATTATCTTCAGAAGCCGGTCAGCAGACAGCTCGAAAATGCGATTACAGAGCGTATGACTATTACGGCAGTAAAAGAAGACAAGAACTTTATTGCTCTTGTATCGGAAGAGCCGGAGGGAACTACGGCCCAGGTAATCGTTCCGATTATCTGTGAGGGCGATGCGATTGGCGCCGTTGCCATTCTCGGAAGGGAACCGAGAACGAAATTTGGAGATATGGAAGTGAAGCTGGCTTCTACGGCTGCCGGATTTTTGGGCAGGCAGATGGAAGGGTGATTTAACGGAGGTTTGGAGGACGCGTCCGGAACGGACCAGGTCCGGTATGGTGAGGTGTTTGGCTGAGTCTTCAGTCCCCGGTTTGGAGGCTGTCATGAGGGGGAATCCGGCTGGAATGAATTCTTACGGGGACCGTTCTCACTCTTTGAAGCGCACAGCGGTGCTAGGCTCGTGAGAAACCTCGCCAAGCACCGGTGGACTTCCATGTCCCCTCCAGAATTGATTCCGCCTTCTTCCCCGGGGCAAAGGTTGTCGCCGGGGACTGAAGACTCAGGCGGAGGCGTTCCCGGCACCGGACCTGGTCCGTTCCGGACGCTGATTGCCTCCAACCTTAAATGGGGAGGGCCTTGCCGCGGTATTTTCTAGTTTAGCATCCGTTATGCATTTCACAGAGTGAGAACGTGCTCCGCAGACTTTATCTTTGCCCACAGCCCCAACCCACGACAAACTTTCACCGGGACAAAAGACTCATCGATCCACCCCACCACCCCGTCCGCTGGCCGTACCGGCGGCGTCCTCACCTGCTTAATTAAATATTGATTTTCAGCAGCAGATGGGATAAACTTATAACAGCAGACAGATAGGGGAAGGATGAAAATGGGAAGAAAAAAAGACTTAAAAAAAGATCTTGATGAAGACCTCATGGATATTCGCGAACCGGAGGAGGGGAAGAAAGAGACCCTGGTTGACATCATCTGCCGGAATATACGCAGGGATATTATCGTCGGTGAACTGATCCCGGGTGAAAAATTAATGGCTAAGGATCTGGCGGAAAAGTACGGCACATCGGAAACGCCTGTGAAGCTGGCCCTGAACCGCATGATTTCAGAGGAAGTTGTCGAGAACTACCCGCGGCAGGGGATGGTTATTAAACCAATGACTCTTTCAGATGCTGAAGAAATATTTGATTTGCGTTTAATGATGGATCTTTATTACACGAAGCAGATAATTGAAGCCGTCAAAGTCAATAAGACACTGCGGCGGGAATTGGAGCAGAATATTGAGGAGCATGAGGAAATCATGAGAAAGTTTCTGGATACCAATGACGTCGAACTTTTTCTCCAGGACTACAACCATGATTATGAGTTCCATAAAATTTATCTGAAATGCTCCGGAAATCAGAAGCTGGTGGGAATGTACAAAAGAATCAACCCTTTCATCTATTCCAATTATATTTTCCGCCGCCAGTCCAAAGAAAAAGATTTGGCAGGTCTGGAGGAGCATAAGGCCATATTTAACGCAATCGTGGACGGGAACGAGGAGCGGCTGAGAGAATGCATCAGAATACATATGCACAATGCAATCAAGTCGATTACGGTTATTATGAAATGTGAGCGGATAAAGTAATATAAACCGGGCGGACATCAGATTGAAACAAAACACACTCTATAATGCAGAGGCTGATATTAAAAGTCAGCCTCTGTTTTTTGATCCCATGATGTGAATAGTAACCGGAAAAACTGTGAAAAGTATACAAAAATATTTATTATTTTTAGGAGTTTTAACTCTATTTTTTTATCATAAAATAAGATAATATTTTTTATATAAAAAATTTTATTTTTGAAATAAAAAATATTGTACGACAAAAAATACAGACGGAAGGATAGACGGTGATATGAAAATACTGGTATTGGAATCATCGACATCTTCAGCCAAAGCAATGGTTTATGATACTGACAAAAAATTGTCTTCTGTTAAGACAAGGCCATATTCCCGAATGTTTGACAACATGACGGTTCACAATGCGCAGACGGTTTTTGACGAGACGCTTACAGTTGCGAAGGAGCTGCTGGACGGCCGTTCGGATATAGACATGATATCTTTGGGAGGCACATGGCACTCCCTGTGTCTGACGGATAAGGATATGAATCCCATAACACCGGTTCTGCCATGGTGCTATACAGGCGCTTCCGATCTGTGCAGGAAAGTCAGGGAAGATACGGACTACGTTCACAGGTATTACCACAAGACGGGCTGTATGGTAAATGCGATCTATCCTTTTTTTAAACTCCGCATGTTTAAGGAAATGGGATTTGACTTAAGCGGCTATATGGTGGCGGGGCAGAATGTTTACAATACATACAGAATGACAGGAAAAAAGTTAGTGACGGAATGTGTGGCCTCGGGAACCGGGCTGATGAACATTTATAATAAAAAGTATGAACCGGAATTACTGCGGGAGCTTGGGATTTCAGAGTCATCACTGCCTGAAATCATCCCATATGACAGGATATATCCTCTGGCAAAGGAACCGGCCTCCATTCTGGGACTTAAGGAGGGAACTCCGGTCATACCGTCTAATTCGGACGGAGGATTAAACCAGATAGGCGTAGGGGCGCTGAAAAAAGGGGTTATGACCTTTTCAGTGGGAACCAGCGGTGCAATCCGCCTGACCACGGAGGCGCCGATAATTCCAGAAGAACCTTCGACCTGGTGTTATTTATCGCCGAAGTCATGGCTGTCGGGAGCAGCTACATCCGGAGCCTGCAACTGTATAGACTGGTTCAAAGAGACCTTTGCAAAGGCGGAAACGTATTCCAATCTGGAGACAGGATTTAAAGAAGACAGCGGGCGGCCCATTTTTCTGCCGTTTGTGTTCGGGGAGCGCTGCCCGGGATGGAATGACGACAGGAGGGGAATATTTGAAAACCTGAATGCGTCGTGTAGTGTCCAGGATTTATATAAAGCAGTCCAGGAGGGAATTTTATTTAATCTCTATCAGTGCTATGAGACTCTGACTGCGGTCAACGGCATTCCGGAACACATTAAGCTGTCCGGGGGAATCCTGAATTCACCCTGCTGGACGCAGATGTGCGCCGATATTTTTGAAAAAGACATGGAGGTGGACAAACAGTCCCAGAGTTCCCTGATGGGAGGCGTGGTTCTCGCTATGGAGCTGGCCGGTGAGATAGCCAGTGTGGAGGACTTCTGTGTGGAACCGGTATCAGTCATTAAACCGAATTCACGCTATGCGAATACGTATAAAAAGCGTTATGAGCGATATCTTGATTACTATAATGCTTTTAAGATGTAATAAGTTTGAATAGCAGATGTGGACACACAATGATAATGTGAAAGGAGAAGGAATGAAAGCATTAGTTTATTTGGGGGCCAAACATGTGGAGGTTAAAGAGGTACCTGAAGCCAGGAAAAGAGAAGGAGCCGTAATGGTCAGAATAAAATACTGTGGGATCTGCGGCTCAGATATTGGCATATATATGGGAACTCATCCGAGAGCCAAAGCTCCACTGATTTTAGGTCACGAATTTTTGGGTATTGTGGAGGAGGATGGCAGAAAATTCAAAAAAGGAGACAGAGTTACGGCGTTTCCCCTTTTAAGCTGTGGGGAATGCCTGGCGTGCAGGACGGGAAACGCACATGTATGTAATAGTCTTGGATTGATTGGAATTGATACAGATGGCGGTATATGTGAGAGATTATATGCGGACGAGGATGTCCTCTTCAGGATACCAGATGGAGTAAGCGATAAAGCGGCCGCGGTAATTGAACCGCTTGCGGTCATCCTTCGTGCAGTGCACCAGGCGGAATTTAAAGCAAGGGATACGGCGGTAATTATTGGGGCGGGTCCTATTGGAATGCTGACAGGAATTGTGTTGAAAAATATTGGCGCATCTAAGGTTTTTATATCCGATATATTTGAAAAACGGCTTGAAATAGCGGAAACGCTGGGACTGACTCCGGTCAATCCATTGAAAGAAAATTTGGATGATGTTGTAAAGGCGGGCACAGATGGAGAGGGATGTGATGTATTATTTGAATGCAGCGGCTCTGAACAGGCAGCAAAGGAAATGACGGAAATTACAAGAGTGAGCGGCACAATATGCATGGTTTCTATTCATAAACACCTTCATGAGGTCGATTTGCGTCAGCTTAATTTCAAAGAACAGTGGATGATTGGAACCAGAGTCTATACGAAGGAGGAATTCCGTCAGGCTGTTGAATATTGTAAGGAACTGGAAAAAGAACTGGAACAGATTGTAACTCATATTGTGCCGCTGGAAGACTCTGCAAAGGTATTTGATATGATTGCGGATCCGGAGCTGGGAACCATAAAAGTAGTTATAGATTGCATGTGATTTTGATTTTTACAAACAGACAGGTAATTAATTAGTTAATGGCCATTCTTGGCTGCATTATTATATTCAGGAGGAAAATTATGAAAAGAAAATTATTATCAATGTTATTAGTAACTGCACTCGGTGTTTCCTTAACGGCATGCGGAGGAAAAGCAACGGAAAAGCAGGCTCAAAAAGCGCCGGAGGCAAACAATGAAAATGCAGAACAGGTTTCTTCGAGCGATCCGGCTGTGGAATTAATCTTTTCCAATATCACCACGGATGCCGGAGAGAATGCGGGAAATTTATTCTGTGAACTTGCTAACAAATATTCAGGAGGATCAATTACGGTAAAGCATTTTCCGGACAATGTATTGGGAGATGATAAAACAGTCATTGAGCAGACACAGATAGGCGATATAGATATTGCGGTAAGTTCTACATCCCCGCTTGTTAATGTTTATCCGGATTATTACGTTTTTGACGCCCCCTACTTATTTTTGAACAGGGAGCATGCCAGAGCGGCTCTCACCAGTGAGGCCGGAAAGGCAATTCGGGAAGGAATCAAAGAGGCCGGGACGGGGCTTATAGGTCTTGCCTGGTGGGAGAATGGTTTCCGTGATATCACAAATAATAAAATTCCGGTAAAGATTCCTCAGGATATTAAGGGAATGAAAATCAGGACGATGGAGAACGATGTTCATCTGGCGGCCTTCAAAGCATTGGGAGCGAACCCGACTCCGATGGCATTCTCAGAGCTTTTCACGGCCATGCAGCAGGGCACTGTAGACGGACAGGAGAATCCGCTGGCTATTATTGTAGGAAACAAATTTTACGAGGTTCAAAAATATGTTTCCCAGACTGAGCATATCTATGTTCCGTTCTGCGTTGTAATGAATGAGAAAAAATTTAATTCATTAACAGAAAATCAGCAGAATGCAATTTTGAAGGCAATGGAGGAAGCAACCCAATTCCAATTGGAAAACAATGCGGAGTTGGATGAGGAAGCATTAAATGTAATCAAAGACGGCGGTTCCGAGATTGTGGAATTAACAAATGGAGAAAAGGCACAGTGGCAGGAAGTAATGACCGGAGCTGATATTTTTACTATGGTAAAGGATAAAATGGAACATCCCGAGTATCTGGATCAGATGCTTGCTCTGGGAGATGAATATAAGTAGAAACGGAAAGGCTGTATTGTTTGCGGGAGGTAAAGAATTTGAAGAAGGCGTTGAAATGGCTGAATGAATATCTGGAGATTACTCTTTGCGTGATACTTATGTCAGCAATGACTCTTATCATATTTATCCAGGTAATAATGAGATACATATTTTCAAACTCTCTATCCTGGTCTGAAGAGCTTGCCAGATATCTGTTTATTTGGCTGATTTATCTGGGAATTAGTTATGGCTGTAAAATTATGAAACATATTAAAATTGACGCGGCGTTGAAGCTCTTTCCGCGTGGAGTGCGTCCGTTCATTATGATAGTAGGGGATCTGATTTTCCTGGGATTTGCAATTTATGTTATGGTGACAGGATTCCAGCTTACAATGCTCCAGATTCAATTAACAAAAACCTCCCCGGCTATGCGGCTGCCGTTACAGTATGTTTACTCTGCTCCCATGATTGGATTTGCCCTTGCCGCATTTCGTGAATTGCAGACATTGGCTTACCGCATTCAGGCAATAAAAAAGGGAGAAATAAGTGAGGAGGAAAACTAAATGGTAAGTGCAGCATTATTTATCAGTCTGATATTGTTTTTGATTTTAAATGTTCCGGTTGGTATTGCCATTGGTTGTTCTTCTCTGGTGGCCATAATGGCCAGCGGCACGCTTTCCCATACCTATATTGTATCAACTCTGGTTTCGGCATCTGATTCCTTTCCGATTATGGCGATTCCGCTATTTATATTGGCCGGTGAACTTATGGGGGCTGGGGGGGTATCGAAACGGCTGTTAAATGTGTGTAACGCATTTTTTGGGAGGATTACCGGAGGCCTTGGAATTTGTACGGTAGTAGTATGCATGTTTTTTGCGGCGGTATCCGGTTCCGGTCCCGCGACAGTAGCTGCCGTGGGCTCGATGGTGGTTCCCTCAATGCTGGAAAAGGGATACAGTAAAAAATTCACGCTGGCATTAATAGCCTGTGCCGGCAGTATAGGAGTTATTATTCCTCCCAGTATTCCCATGGTAGTGTACGGCGTGTCTACCAGTACCTCCATATCTGGAATGTTTATGGCAGGTTTTGTTCCCGGTTTCCTGATTGGAGGCGTGCTTATTGCCGTATGTTATTTCTACAGCAAAAAGCAGGGGTGGAAAGGCGATGAGAAGCGTTACAGCGCCAGGGAAAAGTTTGAGATCATCTGGGATGCTAAATGGGCCCTGATTAATCCGATTATTATTTTAGGAGGAATTTACGGAGGCATTTTTACTCCTACCGAGGCGGCGGCCGTAGCAGCTGTATATGCGTTTATCTGCGGAGTTTTTATCCACAAGGAGATGAATCCGGGTAAATTATTCAATACAATTGGAAATGCCTGTTCAACAACAGGAACAACTATGGTAATAATTGGATGTGCTACAGCATTTACTAAAATCCTGACAATACAGCAAATCCCTACAATGGTTACAAACATGATATTGGGCATGTCTGATAACAAATTTGTAATTTTACTTTTAATTAATATTTTGCTGTTGATTGTGGGATGTTTTATGGATACAACTCCGGCTATGATGGTATTATCACCTATCTTACTTCCAATTGCTTTATCCTTCAACATGAGTCCGATACATTTTGGCATTATCATGGTAGTAAACCTGGCAATAGGTTTCATAACGCCCCCACTCGGTATTAATCTATTTGTGGCTGCCCGGGTTGGTAAAGAGCCATTGGAAACGGTTACAAGCGGAATTGTTATGTTTATTTTAGCAATGTTAGTATGCTTGCTGCTCATCACCTATATTCCGCAGATTTCAATGACGCTTCCATCAATTTTGATGGGATATTGATGAATTTAAGTAACAGTTCATGCTGTCTGAACTGTTACGAATTTAATAAGATATTAACTAAAAAGGGGAATCTGAGATGGCGAAATACAAGGTTGTTATTACAGCTCGATCATTTGGCAAAGCAGACGAAAAGGCATATGAATGTCTGAAAGAAGCTGGCTGTGAGTGGATTAAGCTGGGTGAGGCAGACGGACCGGTGGGGGAACAGTTGAAGGACGCAATTAAAGATGCTGATGCGCTGATTGCCGGTCTGGAGGACATAGATGCCGGAATTATAGCTTGTGCGGAAAAATTGAAGGTAATTTCCCGCTACGGTGTCGGATACGACAAAGTGGATGTGGAGGCTGCGAAGCAAAAAGGAATTCAGGTCACGATCACGCCCGGGGCCAACGGTGATTCGGTGGCGGATCTGGCGGTGGCGCTGATGTTGGATGTGGCGAGAAATGTAACAATCATGGACGGTTCAATCAAGGGGCGCTGCCAGAGAAGGCCCCAGGGGCTTGAGATGTTTGAAAAAACACTTGGCATTATTGGAGCGGGACGTATCGGACAGGGGGTCGGCAGAAGGTGTCGCGGATTTAACATGAGGATTTTGGTGTACGATGTTTTCGAGGATGAGTCATTTAAGGAAGAGACGGGGGCAGAGTATGTGGATCTTGAGACGCTGTTAAGGAAGTCCGATTTCATTACAGTTCATTCCCCGCTGACAGAAGAAACACGTAATATGCTTTCCACAGAACAGTTTAAGATTATGAAAAAAGATGCTGTGCTTGTCAATACGGCAAGGGGGGGCGTAATTGATGAGGAGGCTCTTTATGAGGCTCTGAAATCCGAAGTAATTCGGGGAGCGGCTCTGGACGCGACAGTGGAGGAACCACCCTATGACAGCCCACTGATGAACTGTGAAAATTGTATCTTAACCCCTCATGCAGGAGCAGGAACTAGAGAGGCATCTTCTAAAATGAGTCTAATGGCTGCACAGAATGCTGTCTGTGTGCTGGAGGGCGGTGAGTGCAGATTTAACGTGGCAAGGTAGACAACAGGATAGGCGGGAGGAAGAAAACATGGTAAAAAATTTTACGGATTTAACAGGCAGAAAAGCAATCGTAACGGGTGCAGCCCAGGGACTCAGCCGGGGGATGGCGGAAGGACTGATGGAAGCCGGTGCTGAGGTGGCAATTATCGACCTCAATCCAAAGGTAATGGAGGTTGCCGCCGAATACGTGGAAAAGGGATACAACTGCCATGGCGTAATTGGAAATCTTGCAAATGTGGATGACAGAAAAAAGGCATTTGATGAATGTATCAAGGCCCTGGGCGATCATCTTGATATAATTATAAACGGTGCGGGGGTGCAAAAACGCCATCCGTCGGAAGAATTTCCATATGAAGACTGGGAATTTGTTATCAATATCAACCTGAATGCAGTATTTTCTATGAGCCAGTTAGCTGGCCGCCAGTTCTTAAAGCAGAACAGTAGAGGGAAAATCATTAATATTGCATCCATGCTTTCGTTTTTTGGCGGATATACAGTACCGGCCTATGCTGCCTCAAAGGGCGGTGTGGCACAGTTAACCAAGGCACTTTGTAATGAGTGGTCATCAAAGGGAATCAACTGCAACTGTCTGGCTCCCGGATATATGGATACGGATATGAACGTGGCCCTTACAAATCCGGACAATCCCAGGTTTAAAGAAATTACGGCTCGTATCCCGGCCAATGTGTGGGGAACGCCTGAAGATATGAAGGGACCTGCTGTATTTTTGGCATCCGATGCCTCCAATTATCTGGATGGAGCGGTAATTCCGGTAGACGGTGGTTATCTTGTAAAATAATTAGCGAGTGTTGTCTGACATGTAGAAAGGATTCAGATTATGAGCAGAGTAATGGATTTAATAAAAGAAAAACGGATTGTGCCGGTTGTCAAAATAGATCATGTTGAGGATGCCCTTCCTCTGGCCAAAGCCCTGATAGACGGCGGGCTTCCGGTAGCGGAGATTACATTCCGTACAGACGCAGCGGAGGAGTCAATTCGCGTGATTCGGGAAAACTATCCGGAAATGTTATGCGGAGCAGGAACCGTGGTCAATATCGACCAGGCGGAGCGGGCCGTGGCAGCCGGAGCCGCATTTATTGTAAGCCCCGGTTTTAACAGGAATGTGGTGGAATATGCGCTCAGGAAAAATATTCCGGTGCTCCCAGGCTGTTGTACGCCGACGGAAATCATGGAGGCGCTCAGCCGCGGTCTGAACGTGGTCAAGTTCTTTCCGGCCAAGCAGTACGGTGGTCTGGATACAATCAAAGCCTTGGCGGCTCCGTTTCCGGGAGTCAAGTTCATGCCTACCGGAGGGATTAATATGAGCAACCTGCAAGAATTCCTGAATAACGACGTAATTTATGCATGTGGCGGAAGCTGGATGGTCTCCGACACGCTAATCAGAGAAGGGAAATTCGAGGAAATAACAAGACTTACAAAAGAGGCGGTTGAACTGGCAAAATAGGAGGTCTCTATGGAAAACCATGCAGCGTGTATGTGCTGTGAGGAAAATGACAACCTGAAACTGCTGATGTATCGGCAGGCTGTTTCCAGGCAGACAGCCGGTTCCAGCTTTGGGGGCGCGTTCCAGATGCAGCCTAAGTCGCCGGTTTTTTCTCTCTGATGAATAAGTTGAGACTTTGATAGCGTAGAGTAAGAAAAAACTCTAATTAAAAGGTACTGGACGGCTGGGACTTCTCGGTATGGCCAGTGCCTTTTCGGGTATACGGCTGATTAATTATATGGTGAGGTGAAGGAATGGAAAATGAGAGAAAATGCAAGATAGGAATGATTGGATTGGGTGTGATGGGTTCTTCGCTGGCTAAAAATATGATTAACCATGAATTTGATACCGCCCTTTATTCTGTCTCTGCCCGGGAGCGGGAACGGTTTACCAGTGAAAATAGAAATTACCGGATCTTCGACAGCATCAAAGAATTCATTTCAAGCCTGGAAAGGCCGAGAAAAGTTTTTCTTATGATTACGGCCGGTAAGCCGGTGGATATGGTGATTGCGTCCCTGCTTCCGCTGCTGGACAGGGGAGATATTATTATGGACGGGGGAAACTCCTTTTATAAAGATACTGCCGTACGGTGCAGCGAATGCGCAAAGCACGGTATCCTGTACATGGGGATCGGTATATCGGGCGGTGAAAAAGGAGCGCTTTATGGGCCGAGCATTATGGCTGGTGGAAGCCCTCAGGCCTGGGAGTGCGTGAGAGCCATACTGGAGGCAATTGCTGCCCGTCATCAGGGAAAGGCCTGCTGCGGCTATATAGCGGAAGGCGGAGCGGGCCATTACGTCAAGATGGTGCATAACGGAATTGAATATGCGGTTTTAGAGTTGATAGCGGAGACATATCAGTATATGCGTTTCGTGAAAAAGATGGGGACCGGGGAGATCCGCTCCGTCTTTGAACAATGGAATGAAGGGCCTCTGAATTCCTACCTGATTGAAATCAGCGCAAAGGTTCTCGGGAAAAAAGAGGAGGACGGAAGCTGTCTGATTGATAAAATACTGGATGTGGCAGAACAGAAGGGAACTGGAAAATGGACCGTGGCGGAATCAGTTGAGAGGGGCGTCTATATTCCTTCGATTTATGAAGCCCAGATGGCACGGATATTTTCGACAAAAAAAGAGGAGAGAATATACGGTGCCGCAAATCTGAAATACAGCTCAAACGAAGCGCCCGGGCTCCGGACGGAGGAGATGGAAAAAGCGCTTTTGCTGTCCATGATTCTGGCATACAGCCAGGGATTTGAACTGATCTCCAAAGCGGCTGAAGAGGAAAACTGGAACATTGATTTAGCCGGTCTGGCCGCTGTCTGGAAAGAAGGATGCATCATCAGAAGCGCCCTGCTTGGCAGGATCGAGCAGGCGGAAGAATTATCAGGGAAACCGCTGATTTTATCGGCAGCTTTCTCTGATATCGGCACGCTTGAAGACTCCCTTCGGAAAATGGCGGAGGCTGCCGTTTTGTCGGGCATGCCGCTCCCCTGCATCCAGGCCTCGCTGCAGTATTATGATTATTACAGGTCCGCTCAGATGCCTGTTAATTTCATACAGGCGCTTCGCGATTACTTTGGAGCCCATACTTATATGCGCTGCGACAGGGAAGGGCATTTCCATACTGAGTGGGAGTAGTAATTGAGAATGGAGGACGCGCCCGTAACGGTCCGGGGCCGATATACCCGGCAGATTATATCTTCTCCGAAGTCCCAACTCACGACAATTCTCCCTCAGGACGAAAGACTCATAACACCACTTCACCACCCCGTCCGCCGGCCATCCCGGCGGCGTCCTCACCTGCTTAACTAAATCCCCTATCTGAATGCATCCTGCGGTTGCCGTACTGTTTTACCTGTGCTATACTTTTGCCATTAGCTGTTATAGTCATCATGCATTACTATTCGCCGCCGGCGGGAACTGCCGGGCAGCGGCAGAAGCGACAGGAGGTTTCAAAATGGATCAGATAAACGAAACAGGTACGAATAATACAGATAAAAGCAAAAACATGGATAAAATCCATGAATCCGGTAAAAAATACACCTTTGAAGATTTGCGTGAAATCATGCGCACACTGCGCTCGGAAAATGGCTGTCCCTGGGACCGCCGTCAGACCCATGAGAGTCTGATACCCTGTCTGGAGGAAGAGGCGGGCGAGGTAATCGACGCAATCCGCAATCGGGACCCCGAAAACCTCTGTGAGGAATTGGGGGATCTCCTGTTCCAGGTGATGAGCCACAGCCAGATAGCAGAGGAAAAAGGACTTTTTACAATTGACGATGTTGTGGACGGAGTAAGCGCAAAGATGGTCAGAAGGCATCCGAACGTATTCGGGGATGAGAAAGTTAATTCATCAGAAGAAGGACTTGATTTATGGAACCGGATAAAAACGGAGGAAAAGAGTAAAAAAGAGCAAAAAACCTTGACAAAACAAGGATAAATGTATATAAATGTAAAGTAAAGCATTACAAGAAAACTTGAGTAATATGAGCTCATATGAGAAGATGACAGGAGGAATATATCAAATGAATAAGACCGAATTAATCGCTGCTGTGGCAGAAAAGGCAGAACTTTCCAAAAAGGACGCAGAGAAGGCAATCAAAGCTTTCACTGATGTAGTTTCTGATGAATTAGTTAAAGGTGAGAAAATCCAGTTAGTTGGTTTTGGTACATTTGAAGTAGCAGAGAGAGCAGCAAGAGAAGGAAGAAATCCTAAGACTGGCGAGACAATGCCGATCGCAGCTTCCAAAACACCTAAATTCAAAGCTGGAAAAGCATTAAAGGATATGGTAAACGCATAATTCTATGAGATTAGATAAATTTTTAAAGGTTTCGCGCCTGATTAAGAGAAGAACCGTAGCCAATGAGGCTTGCGATGCCGGCAGGGTTCTGGTTAATGACAAACCGGCCAAGGCGTCCCTGAATGTAAAGACGGGTGACACTATCGAAATCCAGTTTGGTATGAAGTCTGTGAAAGTAGAAGTGCTGGACGTGGCAGAGACGGTCAAGAAGGACGAAGCGAAAGATCTTTATCGTTATTTGTGAGTTTTAACATAAAGAGGATAACCTCCTAATATATTTAACAATAGTTAGATATATCAGGAGGTTTTTTGCATGGAAGAAAAGTTAAACCGGCGGCCTCATAAGCTGGAGGTAACGGGCAGAGGGACGGGCAGTGTGACCGGAATCCAGGACGTGGTGTCATTCGACGAAAACCAGATTATACTGGATACGGATATGGGTCTCCTGACAGTGAAAGGCAAAAGCCTGCATGTGAGCCGGCTGACGCTGGAAAAAGGGGAGGTTGATATAGAGGGGGCGTTCGACAGCTTTGCCTATTCCTCCAATGAGAATTACCGTAAATCAGGAGAATCCCTGTTTAACCGGCTGTTCAAATAATAAGAAAAGGCGGGCAAAAATGGGATGAGCATGACAATTCGCTATGAATTACAGCTGTTGGCTGCGAGCCTGACGGTGGGAATCTGCCTGATGATGGTTTACGACGGCCTGAGACTGTTCAGAACCCTGATTCCCCATGGAAATTTCTGGACAGGCATTGAAGATGCCGTTTACTGGGCAGGCTCCAGCATTACCACGTTTCTCCTGCTGTTTGGGCAGAATGACGGGATACTTCGATGGTATGCCATATTCGGCGTTCTTATGGGAATGCTTGTCTATAATCTGACCGTCAGCCGTATTTTGCTTAGGCTCTTGAAAAAAGTGGAGAAATATCTTACAATAAGAAAAATAAAACGTCAAAAGATCAGGCAGAAGCAGTTGGAAGAGGAAGAGAAGCAGCGCCTCCTGAGAGAACAGAAACAAAAGGAAAAGAAAGAACAAAAACTTCGCCTGCGGGAAGAAAAGCAGAGACACAGGGAAGAGAAACAGAAAGAAAAGCGGGAAGAGAAGCAGCGGCTTTGGCAGGAGAAGGAAGCGAAGAGACAGCTTCTTTTAAAAGAGAAAGAAGAACAGGAATTACGCAGGAGCAGAAAGGCGGAAGAGGAGAGAGATGCGGGAAAGCGGAAGAATGAGAAGAAAAAAGAAAGAAAATCTGAATAACCGCATGGCACTGATCGGCATCACTCTGGTGGTTCTGAGCCTGGCGACAGCGGTTCATTTAAAAGGGCTTGACCTGAAAAAGAAAGATCTGAATTATCAAATCAGGGAGGAAAATCTGAAGGCCCAGGTTCAGGCGGAAGAGGAGAGGGCGGCGGAGCTGGAACAGTACCGTGTCTATGTCCAGACGAAACAATATATTGAGAAAGTAGCCAAAGAAAAATTGGGTCTTGTCAATAAAGATGAGATTCTGCTTAAGCCGGCGGAAAAGAAGTAGGGTAGCAGTTCAGACGGCATGAACTGATACGGAGCAGGGGCCGGTAAAGATGCAAAAACAGGAATAACAGAAGCGGATACGGGCGAAACCTGCGGTTATCTGTCGTAAGATTTCCGGTATTCCACCAATTAATTTGACAAATATTTCCCTCCGGCCTGTATATAATGGTTTCACGCAGGTTAGGAGGGATTTTTGTGCTTAAAAAGAAGAGTTTACATAGAGACATGGCGGATGTTAATGTCTATACGGCCAGACGCCTGAAGGATATGGCAATGTCGCTGAGCGGCTTGGCTCAGGCGTTTGCAGACGAAATCGGGGGAGGTCGGCAGCTGACAAAGGATGACGGTCTGGCAGCCATGCAGACTGCGGCGGCAGCGGTCTGCGGAGACTGTGTGAGATGCAATCTGTACTCAGGCAGCAAAAGAGAGGACAGCTATTATCTGTACTATCTTCTCCGTGCATTTGAACAAAAAGGGAAAATCGACATGGAGGACATGCCCCGGCTGTTCAATGAGGCGTGCCGGAGAAAGGATGACTATGTCCTGCACCTGAACCGGAACCTGGGACGGGCCACGATGAATTTGTCGTGGAAAAACAGATTTCTGGAGAGCCGGGACACCGTCATCGTGCAGTTCCGTGAACTTGCTTCCATCCTGGAGGAGTTTTCCGGTCAGATGGAAAATGCGACGGATATCACCGGAGACTGGGAGGAACAGATCAAGTACATCTTCCGCCGCCACCACATGAAGGTGGAGAATATGCTGATGCTTGAATACGAGAATGAGCAAAAGGAAGCGTTTCTCACCGTTCGCAGCACCAACGGCAGATGCATGACGGCCCGGGATGCAGCGGATCTGGTGGGACGGGCCATGTCGGGCCGGAAATGGAGTCCGGCAAAGGACAGTAAGAGCATTATTACCAGGAATGCGGCCACATTCCGCTTTGTCGAGGAGGGGAAATACAGGATGCTCCATGGGGTGGCCAAAGCGGCAAAGGGGGGCGAGCTGATATCAGGGGACAATTTTACCATCCATGAAGGGCTGCCGCGCCAGGTGATTATGAGTCTGTCGGACGGTATGGGCAGCGGCCCTCTGGCAAACGAGGACAGCAGCAAGGTGGTGGAGCTGACACAGCAGCTTCTGGAGACCGGATTTTCCGCCCGTTCGGCGCTCAAACTGGTCAATACGGTGCTTTTACTGGCAGGCACGGAGCAGAATCCCGCAACACTGGATTTGTGCTGCGTGGATTTGTATACGGGGGTTCTGGAAGCAATGAAGCTGGGAGCCGTGCCGACGTTCATTGTGGGACATGACGGAGTGGAGGTCCTGGAAGCGGGGGATGTGCCGATGGGTGTGGTAAAGACTGTGGAACCGGTACTCCTGTCGCGGAAAATGTGGGATAATGACAGAATTATTATGGTCAGTGACGGAGTGCTGGAGGCTTTGCCGGGTGAAAACAAAGAAGAAACGTTAAAAGATTTTCTGGAAGGAACCGGGACAGGCAATCCGCAGGAGATGGCGGAGCGGATCCTTGAGTTTGCCGGTTCGTTTGAAGAGCAGCCGGGAGACGATATGACGGTCCTTGTGGGTGGAGTTTTTGAGAGATAGCTCTTGTGAAACGGACGGGATTCCTGTATACTGTAGGCAAACAGGCGAAGGGATGCTTGCTGCCGTTACATTTTCGCACGGTCAGCGCAGCAAATGCGTATGAAAACACTTTGCGGAATACAGGCATTGAATAGTAACGGGCAGATACCGGGAATTATATTATGAAGAAAGAGACTCTTGATTTTATACAAAAATATCATATGGCTGAACAGGGAGACGGAGTGATCGTAGGCCTGTCCGGAGGAGCGGATTCCGTCTGTCTGCTCCGTATTTTGCGGTGTCTCAGGAAAGAGCTTGGAATTGAGCTACGGGCAGTCCATGTCCACCACGGGCTCAGAGGCTCAGAGGCGGACAGGGATGCCGCCTTTTCGGAAGAACTGTGCAAAGAGCTTGATATCCCGTTTAAAACAGTAAGAATCAAGGCGGCTGAAGAAGCCCGGGAAGCAGGGATATCAGTGGAGGAAGCGGGACGCCGGGCCAGATACCGGATTTTAGAGGCAGAGGCGCTTTTGTGGGAGAAAGACGGCCGGAACCATGTCCATATCGCTACTGCCCATCATGGAAATGACAGTGCGGAGACAATCCTTCACAATCTTTTCCGGGGTTCAGGTCTGAAAGGCCTGTCCGGGATACCGCCGGTCAGGGACAGGATTATCCGCCCGATTCTGTGGGCGCAGCGCCGGGAGATACTGGACTGGCTCCGGGCGCATGGATATCCGTATGTGGAGGATTCCACCAACAGAGGGACAGATTATACGAGAAACCTGATCCGGAATGAACTGCTGCCGGTAATCACATCCCGCATTAACGGGCAGGCAGTCCAAAATATTCTGAGGGCCGGGGAGCACATCTGCGAGGCGGACCGGTATTTGGAAAAGACGGCCGGAGAGTGGGTGCGGCAGCATGCCGTTGCGGCGGCTGCCGGGAATGCCGGAACAGGAAACTGCAAGGAAGCCGCAGTCTTTATAACAGCGGAGCTGCTGAAAGAGGATAGGATTATCAGGAGGTATGCTGTGCGCATTATCCTGAGGGAACTGGGTTGTCCTCTAAAAGATATTACAGCCAGGCATATAGACAGTGTCCTGGAACTTTTAGGGAAAGGGACAGGGAAAGAAGTGAATCTTCCCTATGGCATGACGGCCGGAATTGAATACGGCAGGCTCATATTCAGCCGTGGAAAAGAGGCGTATGCCATGCCGGATTCAATTACCGGTCCGGAAAGAAGCGGGGAAAGGGCGGCGGCCCGGCTTGATTTTCAGGTTTTTCCCCGGCAAAATCAGCAGGAAATTCCCAAAAACCAGTATACGAAATGGTTTGATTATGATAAAATAAAAGATACGTTATCTGTCAGGAACCGCCAAACAGGCGACTATATTACGCTGGCATCGGGAGGCAGAAAGTCGGTAAAATCCTTTATGATTGATGAAAAGATTCCCAGGGAAAGCCGGGATGCGGTTCTGCTTCTGGCGGAGGGGAGCCATGTATTATGGATTGTGGGATACCGTATCAGCGAATATTACAAGGTAACGGAACAGACGAAAAATATATTACAAGTACAAACAGACGGAGGAACAGACAGTGGCCGATAAGATCAGGGTATTGTTAACAGAAGAAGAGGTAAATAAAAGAATCAGTGAAGTTGCGGAGCAAATCAACAGGGATTATGCGGGAAGACACGTTCATTTGATATGTATCTTAAAGGGCGGCGTATTTTTCACCTGCGAGCTGGCGAAGCGTCTGGATTTGTCGGTTTCCCTTGATTTTATGTCCGTTTCCAGTTATGGTGCGGGGACGAAATCCAGCGGTATTGTAAAGATTGTCAAGGATTTGGATGAACCGCTTGAGGGAAAGGAAGTTATTATCGTAGAGGACATCATTGATTCCGGAAGGACGCTTTCCTACCTGATCGAGGTTCTGAAGCAGAGAAATCCAAAGAGCATCGAGCTTTGCACTCTGTTAGACAAACCGGAGCGCCGTGTGAAGAAACAGGTTCAGGTCAGATATACCTGCTTTACCATCCCGGATGAGTTCGTAGTCGGGTATGGACTTGACTATGATCAAAAGTACCGGAATTTACCATATATAGGAGTAGTGGAAGTATAAGGAGGAAGCCAGTTGAAACAGCGGCAGTCATTTGGAGGGGGCATGGGACTTCTGATCCTTGTAATGCTCCTCATAATGTTATTCAGTACAAGAAACCAGAGCATGTTTATGCCGGGTAAGATCAGTTATCCCGAATTTATGATGAATGTGGAAAACGGGAGCATCAGCAGTGCAGTGATCAAGCCGAACAGGGAGACACCGACAGGAGAAGTGGAGCTTTACATGACATCCGGCGATAAGCAGGATTTCTATGTTCTCGACACGAAGGAAATCGAGACAGCTTTGAGAGACGCAGGGATTGCATACAAGGTCGCAGAAGTCCAGCAGGACAATTATTTCATGACCGTAATCCTTCCGATTGCGCTTTCGGCCGGTGTTCTCATCTTTTTCTTTGTGTTTATGAATTCACGTTCCGGAGGCGGCGCCAATGCGAAGATGATGAATTTTGGCAAGAGCCGTGCAAAGATGAGCCGGACCAGCAATATCAATTTCACAAAGGTTGCCGGGCTTCAGGAGGAAAAAGAAGAATTGGAGGAAATCGTGGATTTCCTTAAAAACCCGCAGAAATACACGGGAGTCGGCGCAAGGATCCCAAAGGGCGTTATCCTGGTGGGCCCTCCCGGAACAGGAAAGACGCTTCTTGCCAAGGCAGTGGCCGGAGAAGCCGGAGTTCCGTTCTTTTCGATATCCGGTTCGGATTTCGTGGAGATGTTTGTCGGCGTGGGCGCATCACGTGTCCGTGATTTGTTCGAGGATGCTAAAAAGAATGCCCCCTGTATCGTATTTATCGATGAGATTGATGCCGTGGCCCGCCAGAGGGGAACCGGTATGGGCGGAGGCCATGATGAGAGGGAGCAGACGCTGAATCAGCTGCTCGTAGAGATGGACGGCTTTGGAGTTAATGAGGGAATCATTGTCATGGCAGCTACCAACCGTGTGGATATCCTGGATCCGGCGATTCTGCGTCCGGGCCGGTTTGACAGGAAGGTAGCGGTCGGCAGGCCTGATGTGAAGGGACGCGAGGAGATACTCGGTGTCCACACGAAGGATAAACCGCTGGGCGAGGATGTGGATCTGCACCGTATAGCCCAGACGACATCCGGATTCACCGGTGCCGATCTGGAGAACCTGATGAACGAAGCCGCCATTAATGCCGCCAAAGACGGAAGGAAGTTCCTGATGCAGGCAGACATTGAGAAGGCATTTATCAAGGTCGGGATTGGCGCTGAGAAGAAGAGCAAAGTTATTTCGGAAAAGGATAAAAAGATTACAGCTTATCATGAAGCGGGCCATGCAATACTTTTCCATGTGCTTCCCGATGTGGGGCCGGTTCATACGGTTTCAATCATTCCTACCGGAATAGGGGCTGCGGGCTATACGATGCCGCTGCCGGAGACCGATGACATGCTTATGACGAAGGGCAAGATGATCCAGAATATCATGGTATCCCTGGGAGGACGTATCGCGGAGGAGATTATATTTGATGACATCACTACCGGCGCGTCCCAGGACATCAAGCAGGCTACGTCCATAGCAAGAGCCATGGTGACGGAGTATGGCATGTCCGACAAGGTCGGAATGATTAACTACGGCGGGGACAGCAATGAAGTATTCATCGGCCGTGATCTGGCGCATGCACGCAGCTATGGTGAGACAGTGGCCAGTACGATAGACAGTGAAGTGAAGAAGATTATTGATGACTGCCACGAAAAAGCCAAAAAACTGATTCTTGAACATGAAGATGTACTGCATAAATGCTGTGAGCTTCTTCTGGAAAAAGAGAAGATAGGACAGGCGGAATTTGAAACACTTTTTGCCTGATTTCAGGGCCGCTACAATCAAAAACCATTGATTGCAGCGGCTTTTGTGCGATATGATAGGCACTCTGCCAAAAGGTGGAAAAAGAGGTGCCCAATATGCACAAAAAAAATAGGTTAATTATTTGATGTTTGTGCAGACTTATTTTGGTACCTGTGCTATTATAATACTCGTACCCCCCCCCCAATACATTATATAGTTTTTGCTACACCCCATAAAAACGAAATACCTTCTCCTAAAAAGGCCAGCTACCCCGCTGGCCTTTTTAATGCATTGAAACAAATGGTTTTTTACCTTTTTGTCGAAAACAGCGGTTGTTCTCAGGACCGCATTTGTAAGAGTTCAGACAGCATGAACTGTTGCCCGCATTTTGTTACTGTTCACACCATGCCAAACAGCGGCATGCTGTAAATAATAACACGCTTCGCGATGCACAGAAACTGATTGTGTAATTGACGGGAATCATTTAAAATAGATGTGATAGCAGAAAGAGGGATTAGTATGGAGAGGATCAACAGAGAAGCGCTTTTTAGCGACGAGACGGAAGATTACCGACATCCCTGCGAGGCGGATGCCGGGCAGGAAGTGATTTTTTATTTCCGGACGGAGCGTGACGGTGCAGACGCTGTTTATTTAATAGAATATGACAAACAGGATAGAATGAAAGAGCGTGACATGGAATACAGCCACAGTGACAGCCTGTTTGATTATTACCGCTGTAAATATATACTTGGAGAAGAGGTCCTGAACTACTGCTTCCGGGCGGACCGGGAGGAGGATATCTGTTTCTACGGCCGTCTGGGGGCGGCAGATCAGCCGTCGCGGGAGACCGCGTTTCATATGACTCCCGGATTTTTTGTACCTGATTGGTGCAAGGGCGCAGTCATGTATCAGATTTATGTGGATCGTTTTTGTAACGGTGACCCGTCAAACGACGTGGAAACGAATGAATATATCTATATTGGGAAACCTGTGGAGCGGGTGAGGGACTGGAATGAGCTTCCCTCTAAGATGGATGTGAGACGTTTCTACGGAGGCGATATCAGGGGAATCTGGGATAAACTCAGCTATCTGAAGAGCCTGAAGGTGGAGGCTGTTTACCTGAACCCGATATTTGTCTCTCCTTCCAACCATAAATACGATTGTCAGGATTATGATCACGTGGATCCCCATTTCGGGGTTATCCGGCACGATCTCGATTTACTTGTGGAGCCTGATGCCATGGATAATGACAACGCAGGCAAGTATACGGCCAGAACGGCGGATGAAGAAAACCTGCAGGCCAGTGATCTGCTGTTTGCGAGATTTGTTGAGGCGGCTCACGAGAAAGGGATCCGAGTTATCATCGACGGAGTCTTTAACCATTGCGGTTCCTTTAACAAGTGGCTGGATGCGGAGCTGATTTACCAGCATGAGGGCGGCTACCCGCCGGGAGCATATGTATCGGACAAAAGTCCTTACCGGAATTTTTTCAAGTTTAACAATCACGGCAACTGGCCGTTCAACGACAGTTATGACGGATGGTGGGGACATTCGACTCTGCCGAAGCTCAATTATGAGGAATCCCCGGAACTCTACCGGTATATTATGGATATTGGTAAAAAATGGGTTTCGCCGCCGTTTAATGCGGATGGCTGGCGTCTGGACGTGGCGGCCGATCTTGGCAGAACCAGTGAGTTCAACCATCAGTTCTGGAAAGATTTCAGAAAAGCAGTCAAGGAAGCAAACCCCGAGGCTGTAATTATTGCGGAGCATTACGGAGATCCCAGCGAGTGGCTCAAAGGCGACGAATGGGATACGGTAATGAACTATGACGCTTTTATGGAGCCGGTATCCTGGTTTCTGACCGGATTGGAGAAGCACAGTGATGAGGCAAATGAAAGTCTTTACGGCAATGGAAAAGCATTTTTTGAGATGATGCGCTATCATATGCTGAGGATGCAGACTTCGTCTCTAATGACAGCGATGAATGAATTGTCGAATCACGACCATTCCAGGTTCCTGACGCGGTCAAACCGGAGAATTGGACGGCTGGGAACCGCCGGCGCCGCTGCCGCATCGGAAGGCATCAGCTATGGCATATTCCGCCAGGGCGTCGTACTTCAGATGACATGGCCCGGAGCGCCAACGATTTATTACGGAGATGAGGCCGGCGTCTGCGGATGGACGGATCCCGATAACCGGAGAACATATCCATGGGGCAATGAAGATTTGGAACTGATAGAGTTCCACCGATACATGACGGGAATCAGAAAGAGAAACCAGGCGTTCAGAACTGGTTCACTCCGGCAGCTGGCTGCGGAACAGGGGATGATTGCGTACGGACGTTTCAGCCGCGGCAATAAGGAAGGCGGAGAGAGCAAGGGCGTTGTCATAATAAACACCTGCCATGAGGCAATGACGTATTCTATACCGGTATGGCTGATTGGCGTGACGGATTCCGAGTATATGAGCCGCAGAATGCTCACTTATGAAGAAGGGTATAATGCAGGAGCCGTGAACTATGAAGTAAAGAACGGAATCCTTATAATAGAAGTGCCGGCAGTTGGTTCGGCAGTGCTGGTGGCGCGGGAACAATAAGTCCCTGCACAGGATATGCAGGGACTTATTGGAAGTTGTAAAAATACGTTACAGTTCAGCCTTTGGCTAAACCGTAACAAATGATGCCCAGAAACGGCAAAAAAACGCCGTTTCGCGCCGTACAACTCGGGATTTTCGCAAAAAACAGCGAAAACACCTCGCGGAATACATCATGGCTGAACTGTTACAAAAATACTACAAAAATATACAATTTCCCCTTGATTTTTTTCCTTTGTTATGATATTATTTTTAACTGTCAGAGTAATTTTGGATGGGTTCCCGAGTGGCCAAAGGGGGCAGACTGTAAATCTGTTGCGACACGCTTCGGTGGTTCGAATCCACCTCCATCCATTGGTAATTGAATATTGCCAGTCATAAGCAATCATGAATGCCGGCGTGGCGGAACTGGCAGACGCACAGGACTTAAAATCCTGCGAGGGTTAAACTTCGTACCGGTTCGATTCCGGTCGCCGGCAGTCAAAAGACTTACATTCTTTAAAAAGTATGTGAGTCTTTTTTATTTAACAGGAAAGTTCTCCTGTTAAATAAATACCGCTCTGCCTTAGCTGCCCGCGGCTGTCACGCTGATGACGATTGCGTCATCCTTCTCAAATGCCGATTCACTGTAATACCGGGTAATCGTGCCGTTGGAATTCGCCGTAAAGCTGAAATGCTTAACAAAGTCCCACAGGATGGGAATGTCTGAGGGGTAGCAGTTGTGAGGACGCAGCAGACACTGTGACTTCGGTCTCCACACCGGGCGCAAAGGCGCTGCCAAAACCGTTTACTCCCAGCATATATTCGGCCCAGCCCTCCCACTTCACAGACGATGGAATTTCGGAAACCCACTTTGACCGCCCTTAATCCGAATGATAAAGAATCTTATTTTACAAACGGAAATATGACTTATGTTGTCCGGGTGCATTTCAGTGAAACCAGCAAGGAAACCATGAGCGATGAATATCCACATCGGACACAATCGCCGCATTTAAGATCGGCTGGTCTTTTGCATCGCGTATCAGCTTTTCCGCATGGTCTACCGCCGGAATCAATTCGTAGGACATTTCCGCAAGCAGCACTTCCGCATCCGGCAGGAACTTCGGCGCTTTCCGTTTCAAAATATCCCGCAGCTCTGTAATGTTGCGGTCACACGATTTCGTGATTATCCGCGATATACAGCAGCGCCCGCGCCGGTTTGGAACGAGGGAAAACCAATGCGGAGAACAGGATATTTGTATCAACCAATATCCGCATATTATCTTTCCTTTCCGTAGCGTACTTCGTCCACAAGTGCCTGAATATCGTCCTCGCTGGTAATGCCCATTGTTTCGGCAGCACCGGCAAAGGCAGCCTGCGCTTTGCGGATTGCTTTGGAAGAAGCGTTGCTTACAACGATTTCCCCGTCCTGCTTCTGGAAGAACAGAATTTTATCCCCGGACTTTAAGCCGAGGAGCCTCCGTATTTCTACCGGCACAGTGATCTGACCGTTTGCAGAGATTTTCGCTAAATTCATAAAAGTCACCCTTTCTATTCTTGAGAACTAAAGAAATCTTGAGATCACTTATAGTATATCCCATTCAGGAGCAAAAGTAAACTTGCCGAGAGGAAAAAAGAACCGCCGCTTTATGAATTTTTTGTGAATTTGATTAAGAAGTCCTTTACAAATCGTCCCCGGAAAGACAAACCGGCACGCCTCATATCAATTATGATATCTGATTAAGAGGGAGGCATGCCGGAGATAATGTGTTTTCGCAGCGCGGCGGGGGTTATGGCGAGCTTTTTCTTAAAAAGCTTTGAGAATGCGCCGACATCCTGATAATCGCAGGCATGGCAGATTTCTTCCGCAGAAAGCGAGGTGGTGTGGAGAAGTTCAACAGCTTTGTTGATGCGGCAGGAGGTTAAATATTCCAACCTGCTTTACAGGAACCGGACCAGGGAGAGGCCGGGTGAACCGTGTCCCGGGGGAATATTTCAAACCGTATCCCGTCTTTCGGGACCTGTAAAGAAAGAGTAAAGAATTGCCATAAATACTGTACGTACGGCGTAAAACTATTATAATTAACTGGCAAAGCATGGAACAATACTTGTTAATACACGTAAAAGTGAGGATAACTATGACAATTTCATTAACGGATTTTCTTTCGCAAATTACGGTAAATCCTATGCTGGCCGTTACCGTGATTCTGACACTTGGGGTCATTCTGGTCAACGGATGGACCGATGCCCCCAACGCGATCGCAACCTGTGTGTCCACACAGGCGATTCATCCCAGAGCTGCAATCATAATGGCAGCGGTTTTCAACTTCCTGGGTGTTCTCGTTATGACAATATTCAATGCCGGGGTGGCCTCGACAATATACAACATGGTGGATTTCGGAGGTGATCCGCACGAGTCCCTAATCGCGCTGTGCGCCGCTCTTCTTGCTATCGTGGTTTGGGCGACGGCTGCCTGGTGGTTCGGTATTCCCACGAGTGAAAGCCATGCCCTTATTGCAGGTGTGTCGGGAGCAGCTATTGCGCTTCACGGAGGCATGGATGGAATCAACGCGTCGGAGTGGATTAAGGTAATCTATGGTCTGCTTCTGTCTACGGTTCTGGGATTTGTCATGGGCTGGCTGACGGCCAAGACGGTACAGTATCTGTGCAGGGGCATGGATCGCGGAAAGACACGGGGAGTTTTTAATAAAGCACAGATTGCCGGGGGCGCGGCCATGGCCTTCATGCACGGAGCCCAGGACGGCCAGAAATTTATGGGAGTTTTCATGCTGGGAATTTTTCTGGCAAAGGGAAATGCGGCCGTCGGAGCGTTCAGTATTCCGGTTTGGCTGATGATACTCTGCTCCGCCGTGATGGGACTGGGAACTTCGATTGGCGGATACCGGATCATCAAGGCAGTGGGAATGGATATGGTGAAGCTGGAACGCTACCAGGGCTTTTCTGCAGATCTGGCCGGCGCCGGATGCCTGCTTTTGTCTTCTCTGACGGGAATTCCGGTTTCCACGACGCACACAAAGACAACGGCCATCATGGGCGTCGGGGCGGCCAGACGCGTCTCCTCTGTGAACTGGGGCGTGGTGAAGGAAATGGTGCTGACCTGGGTACTGACCTTTCCCGGGTGCGGTGTAATCGGATTTTTGACTGCAAAGTTGTTTATATGGGTATTTTAATATAAGGATTTGAAAGGAGTGCGGCAATGGCACAGAAAAAAGGAAATGACTATTTTACAATGCTTGTCGATAATGTAAAGTGTTCCTGTGAGGCGGCAGAGCTGTTATGGGAGAACATGAATGAATATGATTATGTAAACCTACCTGAAAAAATTCAGGATATTCATGAGGTGGAGCATCGTGGTGATCTGGGCAAACACAGCCTGATGGAGAAGCTGATGAAGGAATTTCTTCCTCCGATCGAGAGGGAAGATATCATGGCGCTGACCAATATTATCGATGATGTGACGGACGTGCTGGATGAGGTTCTGACAAATCTTTATATGTATAATATCAGATCCCTGCGGCCCGAAGCATTGGAGTTTGCCGCGCTGATTCGGAAGTGCTGCGCCGCAATGAAAGAAATGCTGGAGGATTTCCGTAATTTCCGGCGCTCTCCGACCCTGAAAGAGAAAATCATTACTCTGAACCGTCTGGAAGAGGAAGGAGATCAGCTTTATACGAGGGCAGTCCACCGTCTGTACACGGAAGAAAATGATGCGGTGCAAATCCTTGTCTGGACAACAATCTACAATTGTCTGGAAGAGTGCTGTGACTGCTGCGAGCATGTGGCCGATTCTGTAGAGATGGCAATAATGAAAAATACATGACGCTCCAGAAAACGGGATTTTACATATTCATGACGTAAATTTCCCATATCCGTGATATCAGACTGTTTCTTCTCCTGATAAGATAGGTGACGTACCGCAAAAGCGGAAATAAGAACAAGGAGGAAGCAGTTGGAACAAGTAACATTTAAAGACATTAAGAAATCAAAAGAGGTTAATGCATATATTTACAAAGGCAACAGCACGCTGGGGGTGCTGGGTTATACGGATCATTCTGCAGAACATGCAGTTAAGGTCTCTTCGATGGCCGGGAAAATTCTGGAGTGCCTGGGATACGGCGGCCATACCGTCGAACTGGCAAAAATAGCAGGCTACATGCATGATATCGGAAATTGTGTGAACCGTTTGGATCACCCGCATTCGGGAGCTTTAATGGCCCATCAGATACTGCGTGACATGAAAATGGATTATGAAGACATCGCAGTAATTATCAATGCCATTGGCATGCATGACGAGAAATCGGGCGGAGCCGTGGATACAGTCTCAGCCGCATTGATTCTGGCTGACAAAACGGATGTCCGCAGAGACAGGGTCAGAAACCAAAATAAGGCGGCATTCGATAAACATGACCGTGTGAACTATGCGGTAGTATCTTCTTCACTCGATATTCAGAAAGAGAAAAAGGTGATCAAACTGGATCTTCAGCTTGATGAAAACATCTGCTCCATGATGGATTACTTCGAAATATTTCTTCAGAGGATGCTGATGTGCAGAAGAGCCGCATCTGTGCTGGGCACAACCTTCAAACTAAACGCGAATGGTAATAAAATTTGTTAAAAGACGCCAGGAACCGGCTATGAAACCGGAATCTGACGTCTTATTTGATCTCATAATAAAATTACGTTTCGAATCAGCATTCGGAAAGCGCTTCTTCGTCTGCTATAACAATTACATCCGGATGGAACTGGAGGATAGAAGCCGGAACCTCCGGTGTAACAGGGCCATAAAGCGCTTTCTTTAAAATTGCCGCTTTATCTTTGCCGCTGACTGCAAAAATAATCTTTCTGCTTCTCATAATCGTACCGATACCCATCGTAAAAGCCTGGCGCGGAACATCGTCAGCCGATGCAAAGAACCGTTTATTTGCTTCAATTGTCATCTCCGTCAAATCCACACAGTGGGTCGGGCCTTCAAATATATCGGCAGGCTCATTAAAACCAATATGACCGTCATGACCAAGACCGAGTACCTGGAGGTCTACGCCGCCCAGAGAACGGATCACATCTTCATAGCGGCGGCACTCCGCATCGGCATCATCAGCCATGCCATTTGGAATGTTCGTATTGTCCATATTAATATTTACGTGCTGAAAAAGGTTACTGTACATAAAATAGTAGTAGCTCTGCTCGCTTTCCCTTGTAAGTCCCTTGTATTCATCGAGATTTGCCGTTTTAACCTCAGAAAAATCCAAATCTCCGTTGTTGTATTTTTCAACCAGATATTTGTAAGTGCCGACGGGGGTGGAACCGGTAGCCAGACCGAGAACGGAATCAGGCTTTGTGATGATCTGGGCAGCAATCAGATTTGCGGCCTTTCTGCTCATTTCGTCATAATTTTTTACTTTGTAAACTCTCATTCTATTACCCTCCATACAATTTTATAGCTCTTTCAAGTTAAGAATACCATTTTTGAGTCATAGTTTCAATGCATAACAGCATAAAATAGATAGCAAAGGAGTGATAGCATGTCTAACTATCAGAGACTAATTTCATATATCTATACATACGAAGGAGGGATACGCGGAAAGAACATCGGATTTGCAAAACTGGAAACAAGAGGAAGCCAGTGCAGAATTACGGTAAATGTCAAAAAGATATTTGTCGGAGGGAATCCGGTAGGAGTATACCTGCTCTCAGGGCAGGATGAAGTGAAAATAGGTACTTTGTTTGCCAGGAACGGCGCCGGGGAATTCAGAACGATGGTTAATTCGGCGGATGTGGAAAATTCGGGGCACAGTCTGGAAGAATTTTATGGGCTGAGCGTTCACGATGTGGAAAGCGCATGGAGATCCTACACGACTATCTGGGAAGATGCGGTAGCGCATGCGGCCGAAGTGGAGCTGGCCGATGTAACATCGGAAAAAGTTGCGATGAAACATGAAATTACTGCAAAAGTACAGAGCGCTTTGCAGACAGAGGAAAAGGAACAGGAGCTTCTGCCTATTTCCAGGGAGATAGAAGAGCAGGTCGAAAAGGAAGCGGTATTGCAGGAGGAGAGCGTCTGTGAGGCAACAGACCGGAAACAGGCTGAAACCGGCAGCAGGGTATACGATGCGGAACAGGGAAAGATTGTACATCTGAGCTCCGAGATTCCCAAGGTATCACGCAATACGGTGCAGACGGCGGAGAGCAGAGCTTTTACATCAGGACTGAGAGAGAATTCGCAGATACGGCAGAATGAGGCGGCGGTTCCGGACGAAAAAGCATGGAGGGATCCGGCGCTTCCGGACGCAGCAGATGCGGAAGCGGTGAAGAAGGAAGAAGTAAACGCGGATGAGACAAACAGAGACAGGGTAATTGCACCAGAAGTCAATCCGGCAGAATTTAGTTCAGCGGAAGTTAACTCATCAGAAGTTAACTCATCAGAAGTTAACTCAACAGAAGTCAATTCATCGGAAGCTCATTTGCCGGAAGCGGAGCCGGAAGAATTGAAGCCGGTTGCGGAAATTATAAGAGGGGACGACATACAGGAAGCAGATAAGACGGAAGACGGAACCGGGATATTTGCGGAATCGGCAGCTCAGGAAACACTGCCAATAAGTCAGTCTGCAGTGGAAACTGTAAAAAGGAGAATGCCCGTCTGGAGGATGCCGGAACCTGAACCTGTAAATGGCAGCGCTCCTGTAACGGAAGAACCTTTACAGGAAATGGAAATACCAAAAGCGGAGACGGCTTTGCCGCAGCAGGAAGATGCCGGCGAGGATGAAGCAATTCAGGGGCTGGATTCTACCGTAACATCTGAGGTGGAATACATAGAGCCCGGCTTGGCGAAGACCAATAGACATCCGGAATTTCAGCCCAATAATGCGGCGCCCGGAATGAGTGAACCGGTGGTGCATTCGTCTGGGATGATGCTGCAGGAATCTTCCGGCCGTCAGCAGCCGGAGCAGCTGCGTCAGGGTCAGATGCCGACAACGCAGAGGATACAGAACCAGATGCAGCCGGGGCATATAAGGCAGAGTCAGATGCAGCCGGCCCAGGGGCAGGCTGTCCAGCCGCAGACCAGGCAAGAGCAGATGCAGGCAATGCAGCAGATGCTGCGGGGGCAGATGCAGTCGGCCCAGATGAGGCAAAACCAGCTTCGCCAGGGTCAGATGCAGCAGAGCCGGAGCCAGGAGGGCCAGACCCAGCAGAATCAGGGCCAGCAGAGCCAGACCCAGCAAAACCAGACCCGCCAGAGCCAGACTCAGCAGGGACAGACTCAGCAGAGCCAGACTCAGCAGAGCCGGACTCAGCAGGGCCAGATCCAGCAAGGCATGACCCAGCCGGGGCAGATGCAGCAAAACCTGATGCATCAGAGCCAGGTGCAGCAGCCCCAAATGCAGGCAGCTCAGATGAAGATGTCACAGGATAGGGGAGGCAGAGCTTCACAACGGTACGGTACACCTCGGAGAGGAATGCAGTCGGGAGCGCTTCGGAATGAGACTTTAAAGCCCGAATCTCTGGGGCCGGCGCAGGAAGAGCAGACGGATGATAGAAAGGAAACCCAGGCCGACATGTGTGAGACGAGTCCGCCGTCTGGCGTGACCGCACCTTTTAAAGACTTGAGTGACATATGTGATGAGCAGGAAGTTTGGGAAATGATGAGAAAGAAATATCCGAAAATTCTTGCATTTGATTATGCGGACGGCTGTGAAGTGCTGACAATCAAGCCGCAGGATATCGGCCTGCTACCGCGTGAAGAATGGGTATATGGCAGCAACAGCTTTCTGCTGCACGGCTATTATAATTACCGCTATCTCATTCTTGCAAGACTGAATAACCCGGAGGGAAAAGCCAGATACCTGCTGGGAGTTCCGGGGCATTACCTGAGCAATGAAAAGTATATGGCGTCCATGTTCGGTTTTTCTAACTTTGTGCTGGCAAAAAAACAGCCGCCCAGAGACAGCCGTTTTGGATATTGGTACACCGATGTGAAGATAGGCGATTAGATGCAGGCGTCAATAGTCTACACCCCTGAGCGCTGCAGAGGGAACCAACGGAACAAGAACGTCACGAAAATGCAGAAGTTCCTTCTTGCTATAGGATGAAAATCCCGGTACAAGGACATTTTCAGAATCCTTATAGCTTTGAAGAAAATAGGCGGAAGCTCCTGCGAGCCATGAGCCAATCTCTCGAAAATCGTCTTCCCTGTGAAGTTCCCTCACGACCGTTGTGCGGAATTCACAGGGAACCGTATTTTTCATCAGGAAATCAACACTCTCTTCTATATGTGACAGGTCGAGACCCGGGACGCCGGCTGCTTTGGCGTACCCGGTCCGGCCTGACTTAATATCCATTGCCACATAATCCAGCAGATTTTTATTGCAGAGATCCTTTAATACATCCGGCCGGTATCCGTTGGTATCCAGTTTAACCAGCAGGCCCAGACTGCGGATTTCCCTGATAAAAGGTTCCAGATCGCGGTGCAGGGTCGGTTCCCCTCCGGTGATGCAGACACCCTCCAGGATACCGGCTCTTTTTTTCAGGAACGTCAGAATCTCCTCTTTTGAGAACAGTCCGTCCGTCCCCTCCAGCAGATCACTGTTATGACAGAAGGGACAGCGGAAATTGCATCCGCCCAGGAAAATGGTAGCGGCAACGTGCTGAGGATAATCTAACAGAGTTGTTTTCAAAAGTCCGGATATAATCATAAGTTTGAGTCCTTTCATGGGCTGAAGGCAAAACAGTAACATTTGGAGTATATTATAGTACGAAATTCGCGCAGGTGCAACTTGCCAAAGCTGGAGTTGATTTGTATACTTGTATAAGGGTAAACAGAACTATAAAAGTCAGATGGAGCAGAAGAATGAAAATAACCGATGATGAAAAATATATGAGAGCGGCAATCCGTGAAGCGAAAAAAGCGTATGCGCTGGGGGAAGTGCCGATAGGATGTGTTATTGTCTTTGAGGGGAAAATAATCGGGAGAGGGTATAACAGGAGAATCGCAGACAAGAATGTTCTGTCACACGCTGAAATAAATGCGATAAAAAAGGCATGTAAAAGAATGGGAGACTGGAGGCTGGAGGGCTGTACAATGTATATCACTCTGGAGCCGTGTCCCATGTGCGCCGGGGCCATTGTACAGGCACGCATTCCCAAAGTTCTGATTGGCTCGATGAACCCAAAGGCCGGCTGTGCCGGTTCTGTTATGAATCTGCTGGATGAGAAGGGATTTAATCATCAGGTGGAGACGGAGGCCGGGATTTTAGGCGAGGAATGTTCGGGGATGCTGAAGGAGTTTTTCAGGGAATTGAGGAAGAAGGCCAAAGAACATTAATGCGAAAATCCGAAATGCCGTCTGGAGGCAGATATGCAGTTAAGGCCCGGGATAAAAGTCCCGGGCCTTGTCATGTATTTATTATTTAATAACCTTGATCCATCCTTCAGGCGCTTTGATCTTACCCATCTGGATGCCGGTCAGCGTGTCGTAAATCTTCTGGGTGGCCGGACCCATCTGCTCCATTCCGCTTGGGAAGCAGATCTCTTTACCGTGATCTACAATCTTTCCGACCGGTGAGATTACGGCTGCCGTTCCGCAGAGGCCGCACTCGGCAAAGTCTTTAACTTCATCCAGGAACACTTCCCTCTCCTCAGTCTCCATACCCAGATATTCACTGGCAACGTGGAGAATTGAGCGGCGTGTGATGGATGGGAGAATACTGGAGGATTTTGGTGTAACCAGTTTATTGTCTTTTGTGACAAAGATCAGGTTTGCGCCGCCTGTTTCCTCAATTTTCGTTCTCGTCTGCGGATCCAGGTAAACGTTCTCGTCAAATCCCTTTTTGTGAGCATCGACAATCGCATGAAGGCTCATGGCATAGTTCAGCCCGGCTTTGATATGACCTGTTCCATGTGGCGCCGCCCGGTCAAAGTCACTGACACGGATAGTGATCGGTTTGGCACCGCCCTTGAAATATGGGCCTACCGGAGTAGTAAAAATGCGGAACTGGTATTCACTGGCCGGCTTAACTCCGATAACGGAGTCAAAACCAAACATATAGGGGCGGATATAAAGGCTGGCACCTGAGCCGTAAGGGGGCACATAAGCGGCGTTGGCCTCTACCACTTTGGCAACGGCTTCGACAAAGCGCTCCTTCGGAAATGCCGGCATCTCAAGACCTCTGGCGGAATTTTCCATACGCTCACCGTTTAAGTCAGGACGGAAAGTTACGATATGTCCGTCTTCGGTTGTATAAGCTTTTAAACCTTCAAAGCATGTCTGCGCATACTGAAGCACGCCGGCACATTCATTCAATACAATATTTGCATCCGTAGTCAGTGCGCCTTCATCCCATGCACCGTTTTTGTACTGTGAAACAAAACGGTAATCGGTCTGCATATAACCAAAGCCGATATTTGCCCAATCAATATTTTTCTTTTCCATAGCGATACTCCATTCTTGTTTATAGTTCTGCTGTTAACGTGTTACAGTGGTAAATGATGTATTGCCCCTATTATAATAACATCCGGTCCGTGTTTCAAGATCATGTGTGAAAAAACTGAAAATTACTTGTCTTGCGGCAGCAGCGGAGAGCTTTGGCGCTTCTGTTAAGCGGTAAAGACGGACAGGGCTGGGGCAGGATTTTTTCTTATCCCTATTATAAAGGTTTTTTTGCAGAATATAAAATGAAATCTGAGCATATTTCCCATATTTTTTTGTTATATCTCGCAGATGCCGGAACAATCATGCTTCAAAAAGCAGCGAGAACACCTCGCGGAATACATCATGGCAGAACTGTTATCTGAATTGAGGCAAATGCGCTATCTCCGGCTTGACAAAAAGGCGGCATCCATGTATACTTAACTGGCTGAAGATTACTTATCATCAGCCATAATCAAGTTATAAAGTTTCCGCACAGCCGGGGAGTTAGCGGTGCCCTGTACCTGCAATCCGCTACAGCAGGGGTGATGTCCTTGCCGAGGGCGTTATGTTGCAGAGCTGCCCCTTGAAAGTGGCGTTGAAGTCTGGGTCTTACGCAACAGGAATCTGTGAACCGTGTCAGGGCAGGAATGCAGCAGCACTAAGCAGAAGCTCTTGTGTGCCGTGAGGCTGCCTGGGCGGAGTTAACTGCAAGGGTAACGTTTGTGATATACGTTCGAAGCGGGATGTGCGGATTTAATAATAGTTTCATATGTAACTCAGTGTAAGAAGCAGGGTGTATCCGGATTTGGATACATCTTTTTTATTTAACAGGAAAGTTCTCCTGTTAAATAAAAACCGCTCCGCGGCAGTAAGAAATTTGATTTTCTGCACAATATAGTAAAGAAGATCGTAAAGAATTTTTTCTTGCCCGCAGAACATGATTGTATTATAATTACAAAATGGGTATATTGTAGCCTGACATCATAAAGTGTGTCCAGGATAAAAATACATTACTTAGAAAGGGTGTGTCATCCATGAGAAGAATTGGTATGCTGACCAGCGGCGGAGACTGCCAGAGCCTGAACGCGACAATGCGGGGCGTGGCGAAAGCTCTGTACAAAATGTATGACGACGTAGAGATAGTAGGTTTTGAGGATGGTTATAAAGGTCTGATGTATGCAGACTACAGAATTATGAAACCAGCAGAGTTTTCAGGGATACTGACCAGAGGCGGTACGATTCTCGGCACATCCAGACAGCCGTTCAAACTGATGAGAACTCCTGACGAGAATGGTTTGGACAAAGTGGCTGCCATGAAGCATACGTATTATAAATTGAAACTGGAATGTCTTGTAGTGCTAGGAGGCAATGGGAGCCAGAAGACAGCCAACCTTCTGAGGGAAGAGGGCCTGAATATTGTTTCCCTTCCAAAGACCATAGACAATGACCTGTGGGGAAGCGAGCTGACTTTCGGTTTTCACAGCGCCGTGGACGTGGCGACCAACGCGATCGACTGCATCCATACGACGGCGGCTTCCCATGGCCGGGTATTTATCGTTGAGATAATGGGACACAAGGTCGGATGGCTGACTCTCTATGCGGGAATCGCAGGAGGCGCCGATATTATCCTTATTCCCGAGATACCATACGATATCGATACTGTAGTTGAGGCCATTAAAGGCAGAGTAAGAAGCGGCAAGAATTTTACGATTCTGGCCGTTGCCGAGGGTGCGATTTCAAGGGAAGATGCGGCCCTTACCAAAAAAGAACTGAAAGAAAAGAAGAAAAACGGCCCGGCCTACCCATCGGTAGCTTATGCGCTGGGCGCACAGATTCAGGAAAAAACCGGCCAGGAAATCCGTGTGACGGTTCCCGGACATATGCAGAGAGGCGGAGAGCCATGTCCGTTTGACCGGGTGATTTCGACGCGCCTCGGGGCGGCGGCCGCCCAGATGATTAAGAATGAAGAATATGGTTATATGGTTGCACTGAACGACAGCCAGATCACCAAAGTGCCGCTGGAGGAGATTGCCGGCAAGCTTAAAACGGTAGATCCGAAGAGCGATATAATCAGAGAAGCCAAGTCTGTGGGAATCAGCTTTGGCGACGAATAGTCAATGTCATAAGAAGGAGCAGGATATTCATGTCGTATACAGCGTTATACAGGAAGTGGCGGCCGGTATCATTTGACGGGGTCAAGGGCCAGGATCACATTGTAAAGACTTTAAAGAACCAGATAACGTCGGGACGAATCGGACATGCATATCTGTTCTGCGGTACGAGAGGAACAGGAAAGACAAGTATTGCCAAGATATTTGCCAAAGCAGTGAACTGTGAGAATCCGGTTGATGGAAGTCCCTGTGGGGAATGCAGCATGTGCAGGCAGATCGCTTCCTCTGCGTCTCTTAATGTGGTCGAGATTGATGCAGCTTCGAATAACGGTGTGGAAAATATCCGTGATATCCGCGAACAGGTACAGTATCCGCCGACAGAAGGCCGCTACCGCGTTTATATAATCGACGAGGTCCATATGCTGTCCATCGGAGCTTTCAACGCACTCTTAAAGACGCTGGAAGAACCGCCGTCCTATGTCATATTTATCCTGGCTACGACTGAGGTGCATAAGATACCGATCACGATTCTCTCCAGATGCCAGAGATATGATTTTAAAAGAATTACCATAGATACAATTTCAGCCCGCCTGCACGAACTGACCCAGGCTGAACAGATCGATGTGGAGGAGAGGGCGCTGCGCTATGTGGCGAAGGCGGCCGACGGTTCCATGCGAGACGCGCTGAGCCTGCTGGATCAGTGTACCGCATTCCATTTCGGTGAAAAACTCACTTATGATAATGTGCTTGAAGTATTGGGAGCCGTTGACAACAGTGTGTTCAGCAGCCTTTTCAGGGCAGTTACGTCCGGCGATACCAAGGGCTGTATTTATAAAATAGAGGAGATGATTATCCAGGGACGGGATCTGACGCAGATGGTCAATGATTTTGTCTGGTACATGAGAAATCTGCTGGTTGTAAAAACAACAGATGACGCGGAAGACATGCTGGATATGTCGTCTGAGAACATAGCGCTTCTCAGGGAAGAAGCAGAGCTGACGGATACCGATACACTGATGCGGTATATCCGGATTTTTTCGGAGCTGTCGGGCCAGCTGCGCTATGCCAGCCAGAAACGTGTTCTGGCAGAGATTGCATTTATCAAGCTGACGAAACCGTCGATGGAACAGAACCTGGATTCTGTCCTCCAGCGGCTCAATATAATAGAAAAGAGAATGGAAGAAATTCCGGCAGAATTTTCCGGCCTGGCTGCGATGGCGGTGCAGGGGGGAGAGGCGTGGCAGATCAAAGCCCCGGAAACAGCGCGGCCGGATGTAAAAGAAGATCCGGCTAAGACCGTGACATTACCAAAAGCCCAATACGAGGATCTGATGCTGATCCGCGGCGAATGGCAGAAGATTTCCAGACAGATGGGTGGGGCGGTCCGTGCTGCTCTCAGAGATACGCAGGTGGAGCCGGCAGGCGACAGCTGTCTTTGCATTGTATGTAACGATCCCGGTAATTTCTCCATCGTCAACCGTGAAGCCGTGATGCAGGAATTGAAAGAAACGGTTGAAAAAAACTACGGTAAAAGTATAGATTTTAAGGCGAACCTGAATGACACGGGCGCGAAGTCAACGACCCTTTATGTAAGCGACGACGACTTAAAAGTAATTCACGACGATATCATAGTGGAAGATTAAAAAGACAAGATAGTAAATTTATAAATAAATTATGAAAATAATCAGGAGGATGAACACCATGGCAAAACGTGGCGGTTTTCCAGGCGGAATGCCTGGCAATATGAATAATTTGATGAAGCAGGCACAGAGGATGCAGCGCCAGATGGAAGAGACTACAAAAGAACTGGAGGAAAAGAAGTACACAGCTTCCTCCGGCGGAGGTGCGGTGGCAGTTACCGTATCCGGAAAAAAGGAAGTGGTTGCGGTTAAGCTCTCTGAGGAAGTGGTGGATCCCGATGATATTGAGATGCTCCAGGATCTAATCGTTGCGGCAACAAATGAAGCATTCCGTCAGGCGGAAGAGGAAAGCAGCGCAGCGATGGCTAAACTGACAGGCGGAATCGGCGGCCTGGGAGGCGGTTTCCCGTTCTAATATATGGATTATTACAGCAATCAGATTACAAAATTAATAGAAGAGCTGTCGAAGCTGCCCGGAATCGGGAGCAAATCGGCACAGCGGCTGGCATTTCATATCATTAACATGCCTTCTGAGCAGGTGGAGCGACTGTCCTCAGCTATGGTGGACGCCAAGCGTAATGTCAGGTACTGCAGTGAATGCTTTACATTGACAGACAAAGAACTGTGCCCGATATGCAGCAGTGACAGACGGGAGCATGGGATGATCATGGTAGTGGAAAATACCAGAGATTTGGCAGCCTATGAGAAAACCGGAAAATATGAGGGGGTTTATCATGTTCTGCATGGAGCTATCTCCCCCATGCTTGGGATTGGGCCGAATGATATCAGGTTGAAGGAATTAATGACCAGACTGCAAAAAGACGACGTTAAAGAAGTGATTATAGCGACAAATTCGAGTTTGGAAGGTGAGACAACAGCTATGTATATCAGCAAGCTCATCAAGCCTACCGGAATTAAGGTAACAAGAATCGCCAGTGGAGTGCCCGTTGGCGGAGATTTGGAATATATTGACGAAGTTACGCTGCTCAGGGCTCTTGACGGGCGGACGGAACTGTAACGATTAAGTCGTCTGTATGGTGCAGGCGGTTAGGAGATGCAAAAGAGATGGATAAGTACGAGTTTAACATCAAAGTTGAACAGATTAAAAAGCTGGTTAATAAAGGCGACTATGAAACAGCGATGAAGATCGCGGATACAATAGACTGGAGAAGAGTTCGCAGCACCAGCCTGCTTACGACGATTGCACAGGTCTATGAAAGAAATGCGGAGTACCAGGATGCAAAAGATATTTTGCTGCTGGCTTTTGAGCGAGCTCCAATTGGCAAAGGGCTTTTATTTAAGCTCACGGATTTGGCCCTGAGGGAAGGGAATGTACCGGAGGCGGAGGCATATTACAGAGAGTTCTGTGATCTGGCGGTAGATGATCCGAGGCAGAACCTTCTGCGTTTTCTTATATTGGAAGCGAAGGGAGCCACAATTGAGCAGTTAATCCACTCACTGGAAAAATACTGTCAGGAAGAGTTGGATGAGAAATGGATGTATCATCTTGCTGAGCTTTATCAGCAGGCCGGAATGGAAACGCAGTGTGTCAACATGTGTGACAGAATCATGCTGATGTTCGGCCTTGGCAAGTATGTGGATAAGGCGATGGAGCTGAAGCTGCAGTTTGCTCCTCTGACCAAGTACCAGATGGATTTAGTCGAAAACAGAGAAAAATACGAAGAAAAGCTGCGCGCCGTGGAAGAGAAGTATAACAGCAGGACCCTCAGAAGAGAACCGGAAGAGGAGGATGAGTATTTCGATTCCGAAGATGCGGAAGAAGCAGATATGAACGGCCTGGATATGGATGAGCGTATGGATGCACACGATGAGAACCGTCACAGGGAAGCCTCCCGCAATATGGATTCGGAGGATGACGGAATGTATCCGGAGGAGAGTAACTTCCTGGAGGACGATCTGGTCTCCAGTCTGCATGAGGCAAGAGCAGAGGAAGAACTGGCAAAAGAGATGTCGAGGATGGAGCCTTATGATGAAGAAGAAGGCGCTTCTGCCGGTGAAACCAGAGTCCTGGATAATATCAGGGATATTAAAGAATACAGACTTACAAGCCATGGCGGATTAGATGATGAAGAACTGGCGGCAGCGGAGACGGCGGCAGCCGATGAGTCGGACAAACCTCTAATCAACCGTTTTGAGGAAGAGGAGGAGACGATTGTAGAAGACTGGGATTTGGAACCGGAAGAGGTAGTAAGCAATCATCTCATGATTGAAGCGGAAGATCCGGAAAGCGGTCTGAAGATGGCTCTTGATTCACTAAAAACGATTCACCGTGAGCTTGGGACAAAGAATCCCGTCGCGAAAATCAGCGGTGATAATCTGAATAGAAAAGGCATATTTGCAGTTGCGGAAAGACTTGCCGGAAAAGATCTGATTGTAGAGCGTGCAGGAGAGCTGGACCGCATTACAATCAGTGAGCTGAGTGAGCTGATGGAACAGGACAACACCGGAATGATTGTCGTGTTGATTGACACTCCGGCCAGAATGGAAAGAATGCACAACAGCTATCCGTCCCTGGCAGGCAAATTCCAGTATATTGGCTGTGAAGGCTCAGGCAACGCCGCCCATAGGGACGCTTCGGATATGGAAACAGAAGCAGAAAGGGCACGTGAGGAAGAGCTTTTAAGACTACAGGCAGAACGTGAGGCGGAGTCTGCCAGAAAAAGACTTGCGGAACGCGAAGAAGAGATCAGGCGACAGGCTGCCCGCGATGCGGAAGATGCCAGGAGGATCCAGGCTCAGCGTGACGAGAAGATGAGACGTCAGGCGGAGCGTGAGGAGGAAGCCAGACGCATGGCGGAATATGAAGCCGAGGAGGCAATGCGCCAGGCGGAATACGAGGCGGTTAACGCGGCACAGCAGCAGGCGGAGTTGGAGGCAGACGAGGCCAGAAGCCAGGCTGAGTATGAAGAGGATTTAATAAGACGTCAGCAGGAAATGGAAGACCAGCGCCGTTACGAGTATGAGGCGGAGGATGAGGCTGATGCTGAACCGGAAGAGCCGGAAGAGGATGAAAGAATCGAACGTATTCCGGACGACGGAAGCGAGATGGATGTGGAAGAATTTGCCCAGTATGCGTGCAAATATGCTGCTGAGATCGATTGCAGCATTTCCGGAAAGAGCATGCTTGCTCTTTATGAGAGAGCGGAGATGATGGAGGAGGACGGTGTGCCTCTGACGAAAGCAAATGCCGAAGATTTAATAGAAGAAGCGGCAGATAAAGCGGAGAAACGTTCATTTGGAGGTATGTTCTCTTCCAAATACGATAAAGACGGGCTGTTAATATTAAAAGAAAAGCATTTCTTTGATTGATGTTCATGTAGAGATAGCAGGCGCTGCAGGGGGGAATTGGTACTGCGGCGCCATGTCTTTTTTTCTGGAAGCAATAAGATGCCGGGATATTTACCGGGAAAAGAGGTAGTAATGGAAAACTGGTTATCGATTGCAGTTGCAGTTTATTTAATCGGGATGGTATTATATGGACACTACAAGGGATTTATCAAATTAGCGGTATCGGCAGTTGCCCTGATAATCACTTTTGCAACAATCCATGTTGCAATGCCCCAGGTCACCGAATTTTTGAAAAACAATACTAAGATTTACAGTTCATTTGAACAGAGCATGAAAGATGCGATGAAGTTGGATGAGAATGCCGATTCCGAGGAACCATCCGGTCAGCGTTCAATTATCGAAGGGCTGGAATTGCCGAAACAGTTAAAGGATGCACTGCTGGAGAACAATAATAATGAAGTGTATAAGGTACTGGGGGTAGATACATTTACCCAGTATGTGGCGAGTTACCTGGCAAACAGTATCCTTAACATTGTAGGGTTTCTGGTTTTATTCGTGGTTGTCTTCGCTGCGCTTAACATTCTTACGGTCTGGCTGGATTTGGTAGCCAGATTGCCAATCCTTTCCGGAATTAACAAAATAGCGGGCGGACTGCTGGGAGGAATAGAAGGACTCATATTTCTCTGGATCATCTGTCTGTTTATAACCGCCTTCTCAGGAACCGCCGGCGGGAGGGCTTTGATTCAACAGATAGAGAGCAGCGCTTTTCTTTCTTATATATATAATCATAATCTGTTGGGCAGCTTTGTGATGACCGTAGTTAAAACCATCCTGTAACAAGGCAGGGTAACAGGATGGCGGCTTTATTGCATTTTAGAAAAAGTAGAAATAATTACGACAAAAGATACAATAATCCGGAATCAGGAGAAATAAGGAAAATTATATTCCAAAATCCGCACCACAAAATATAGAAGATATATTGAAAAAATGGCATATCTGGTGGTGCGGGAAATAAATGAAAAATTGTTCGAAAAAAAGCTACAAATTCCCTTGACATTTTGAGGTACAAGTGGTATATTTTAATTCCAGCGTGATTGAAACGCTGAAACACAACTTTAAATATCAAATTATTTCTTTATTATCGAGGAAGTTTCAGGTATGAAACCATGAACACCGGGTAACAGGAGTGTAAAAATTTGAAAAAAGAAAGTTGGAAAAAATAGAAAAAAGTTGTTGACAAACGGCTGGCAAGATGATATACTATCAGAGTTGCTGCTGAGGCAACAACAAAGAACCTTGAAAACTGAACAGTATGTAAAACCTTGAAAATTCTTAA